>Ga0153920_1000337_pt1 | contig 19193 bp, 12 predicted proteins | sample TSNJ004MetaG_FD_104713 | JGI IMG/M metagenome (GOLD analysis project Ga0153920, IMG submission 104713) | Attine ant fungus gardens microbial communities from New Jersey, USA - TSNJ004 MetaG | ecosystem: Host-associated > Fungi > Mycelium > Unclassified | place: USA: New Jersey, Brendon T. Byrne...
AGTAGTGGCTTGTCATTGGTTAATAAATAATTTTGATATTATCCCAATAGAACAGTATATTTTTCATTTAAAAGTTCCTCTTTCTGGGTGTAATTATAATGTATTTTATGATGCTCTTAAGTATTGTATTCCTAGAATTATAGTGATTGTTTCTCTAGTTTATTTCGTACTTTACTTTGTTAAATGTCCATATATTTTGAGAATAACTATAAAAATAAAAGACAGATTGAAACAGTTTCTTTTTAAACCATTAGAGACTATCAAGAAAAAATATGTATCTCTAAATATATTATGCTTAGTAATCGTGGTTGTAATGTATAGTAATAAATTGGGAGTAGTTGAATATGTTTGGGCAAATTTTCAAACGACGACTATATTTGAAGATGAGTATGTTGACCCTTCTAGTGTTGACATAGTATTTCCTGATGAAAAACGAAATCTAATTTTTATTCAATTAGAATCGATGGAATCTTCTTATGCATCTACTAATGAGGGTGGTGGCTTTGAGGTTAATTTAATACCTGAGTTAACTGAATTAGCTAATAACAATGTAAATTTTTCTAATAATGAAGGTTTCGGTGGATTTTATAAAACATATGGAGCAACTTGGACTATAGCAGCAATGGTAGCCCAGACATCTGGGTTGCCTTTAAAAGTTGCAATTGATGGCAATGATTATGGTATGTATAGTAGTTTTTTGGCAAATGCGATTACTCTTGGAGATATTTTAGATGAAAATGGGTATAATCAATATTTAATGATGGGATCAAACGCTGAATTTGGTGGAAGAAGTCAATACTTTAGTCAACATGGTAATTATGAGATAATTGATTATAATTATGCAATAGAGAGTGGTTGGATTGAAGAAGATTATTATGTATGGTGGGGGTATGAAGATACAAAGCTATTTGAATATGCTAAGGAAGTATTGCTAGATATTTCTAATCAGGATGAGCCATTTAATCTTCATTTATTGACAGTTGATACACATTTTACTGATGGGTATTTGGACGTGAATGCACCAATTATTTATGATCAGCAATTTTGTAATGTGTTATCGTATTCTAGCACTATTATTAACGAGTTTATCGTTTGGATACAAGAACAAGAGTTTTATGAGAATACTACTATTGTAATAACTGGTGATCACTTAAGTATGGATGAATCCTTTTTTAACCAAGTTAACGATGATTATGAGCGTATGGTCTATAATACTTTTATAAATTCAGTTGTTGAACCATACAGTACAACTTCTCGGGTAGCAACTGCATTCGATATTTATCCAAGTGTTTTAGCAAGTTTGGGAGTTCAAATCGAAGGTGATCGTTTAGCCTTAGGCACAAACTTGTTTTCCAATAAACTAACTATAGCTGAAGAATTGGGTATTGTATATGTAAATAAAGAGTTAGAAAAAAAATCAAAGTTTTATGATGATTACTTTATTTATAACAAAAATAAAAAATACTGACCTTCTATAATATGCGATTAAGCATGGTTCATCTCACTTTTGTATCGATTTTTACATAATAAAGGGGAAAATATATTATTTATGGCTTAGTGTATATACAAGTGATATATACAAAAAACAAAAATATAAAAAGAGAAGAAAAGGGCGATGTCATTAGCTTAAGTTCACATTACATATTTAATTAATAATTATGACGATTGGATATCCTTAATTTATCGATTTTAGGATTCTCTTGGGATGTACAGGTATTAAATGTTTCATAATTAGTTTTAAACTATACCCAGTAAAATGGACAAGTAAAAAAACTACATGATAAAGAGTGAAAGGTATGAATTCCTAAATTCAGTAGGAGTCATGCCTTTTAACTTCTCAAGACGATCAAAATTATATCAATGAATATAACTGTGACCATGTTTAATTAACGCAGATTCATCTTTTGTAATATGTAATTCTATCACTAAACTTTGAAAGCCGAGTACAACTCTTTCTTGCATATAGGTGACTGTATCCATCAGCTTTCATTAATTATTGCACTTAGTTTTAAAACAGATATTTATGTCAGCAAAAATGCTTGTATTTGGTATAGGAATTGGGGTAAAGCAAAGAGTTAAGTACTCATAGATATTACAAATATTTTAATTTTTATTTCAACGAATTATTACTAATTATTCAATTTCTATTAACAAAAGATGATATTACTGCTATACTGAAAAGAATAGAAATAGATTATGTTAATGTGTATAGTGACATCGATAATCAATAATTTCTAAAACTTAGATATTGGGAGGATTACTTATGAAAAATAAAAAAATTGCTTTTCTAATACCATGCTATAACGAAAGTAAAACAATTAGAAAAGTCGTAGAGGACTGTAAAATGGCTATTCCAGAGGCAACAATTTATGTTTACGACAATAATTCTACAGATGGAACAGATGAAATCGCTCGAAGTGCTGGAGCTAAAGTATACTATGAGTATCAACAAGGAAAAGGCAATGTTATCAGAAGGATGTTTAGAGAAATTGACTCAGATTGCTATATTATGCTAGATGGTGATGATACAAATCCACCGGAATTTGCACTGCAAATGGCTAATTTAGTATTATATAAAAATGTTGATATGGTTATCGGAGATCGATTATCTTCGTCCTATTTTGAAGAAAACAAAAGAAGGTTTCATAATACAGGAAATTTATTAGTTAGGAAATTAATAAACTTTTTATTTAAAAGCGATATAAATGATATAATGACTGGTTATAGAGCATTTAGCTATCAATTTGTTAAGACATTTCCAATTATTTCTAAAGGATTTGAAATTGAAACAGAAATGACTATCCATTCAGTATTTAACAATTTACATATAAAAAATGTTATTACTGATTATCGAGATAGACCAGAAGGAAGCGAATCAAAATTGAATACATATTCGGATGGTGCGAAAGTGTTAAAAACTATTTTCAGATTATTTAAAAATTATCGTCCGCTATTTTTCTTCAATTTAATAGCACTTCTTTTGTCTATAATAGCAATTAGTATGTTTATACCTATCTTAGCTATTTATATTAGAACAAACTTAGTCCCAAATTTTCCAACACTAATTGTTTGTGGTTTTATTCAATTAGCTGCAATTATTTCTTTCTTTGCTGGTGTTATTCTTGATGTTCAAGTAGAAAAAGTTCGTCAAGATTTTGAATACAGATTAAAGGCAGTTAATTTTCAAAAAAAAGTACTAGATCAATTAAATGAAAAAACTAGTTAAGCAGATTTTGAAATTTGGGTTAGTTGGTGGGATAGCGTTTGTTATTGATTATGGATTATTATTTATTTTTACAGAAGTATTTCATATTGATTATCTCATCTCGTCAGTAATGTCTTTCAGTATTTCTGTTATTTTTAATTACTCTGTTAGTGTACTTTTGGTATTTGAAGTTAATAAAGAGAGAAAAAAATCTAGAAACTTCATTATATTTGTTCTTTTAAGTATTGTTGGATTAGGAATTAATCTAGTTATTATGTTTTTTGGAGTAGAAATAATGCAGTGGTATTATATGTTGGTTAAACTTTTTGCAACAATAGTCGTAATGATCTTTAATTTTATTACTAGAAAATTTTTCTTGGAATAAATAGTTGATTGTTGATTATCTATGATATGATTAGAATGTGAATGTTCTTTTTATGAAAGAAATTAATTACCTGCTATATGAATATCTGCCAATGGTAATTGACATTGTGAAAAAAAATGGGTTGAATAGCTCAATAATTAGCCTTTATGTTATACGTGTATTGGTTGTCTCAAGGTAATTCTGGGACTTTATTTTTTGAAAGATAGGGTTTTAGGATTACTTTATCTTTTTCTATTTATACCAATAAGAATGATTTTTGTTTCTTCTAAAGTAAAGTGTTTATTATTGTTAGTAGACGATATTCTTACAACTCTTACCTTAGTTATGTTATAATTTTTAATAAATATATTACTACTAATGTATTCAGTAGTTTAAAGGAAAAGAAAATTTAATGATTTTATAATTAGATATGTTTAGTGAAAATTGGGGGAGATATGAAATGTTACCATTAATTTTAATTGTTTTTACTTTATCATTAGCGATATCGCTGAAGTATTTATTAAAATCAAAAATAGAAACTATTTTAACTATTGTAGTATTAAGTTTTGGATTGTTATTGTATGTTTTTGGTTTATTCAAGCAATTGAATATTGCATATTACCTTATAAATATATTGTCTATAATAGCTTTTATTTTTGATATATATTTATTAACAAAAAAGAAAGTAAAAATAAGTGAAATTTTCACATTAGGAACTATTATATATATTTTGCTTACCGTTATTTTGTTTTTTTACTTAAGAAATTGCCAATTCACTGATTGGGATGAATACTCTCATTGGGGAATAAATTTAAAAATGATGTTAAAGAATAATTTGTTATGGGGTGATTCTAGTTTTGATATAATCCATGGGGCGTATCCGCCACTTGCTGGAATTATTGAATATTATATTTGTAGATTAAATGGAGAATATACTGAAGGTGTTGCCTATTTCTCATTAGCATATTTTACTATGACGATAATGATTTCAATTTTTAAAAATTATAATTACAGAGATACTTTTAAATCGATTATTGTTTTAGCAACAGTATATTTAGCCATTTTTATGCTCAATTTTACCTTTGCAACTCTTTATTTAGATTTATTGTTAGGAATTATCTTCTTTGTATCTATCTATCATATTTATACTTTAGATGTAAATGAAGACAAAGCACAATATATATTAGTTTGTCTTTTATTAGTAGGAATTTTAATGGTAAAGGATGCTGGTATTATTTTTGTTGCTATATGCTTATTGTTATTGTTTGTTAATTTAATTGTATTACCAATTTTTAAAGTCAGAAAAATAGATAAAGCATTAAGAACAAATTTGTTATTTTTTGGTATAATTATACTTATTGTTCTGATTGCATACCTATCATGGAAATTGTATTTAAAGGTGAACGTTACTGAAGCAGATATGGTTATTTCTGAGATAAACATAATAAAATATATTAAATCACTGTTCTTGAGAGAAACTAGTCATCCAAAATATTATGATATAACTTTTAGTTATTATAATATTCTAAATCAAGGAATTATTACGACAGAGAATTTTATATTCAATACAGCTATAAAATTCGTAGTATTTGTAAATGTGATTGCTTTATTATATATAGTTTTAATTCAAAAGGGCAAAGAAAAAAATAAGTTTGCAAGATATTTAATAATTTTAGATTGTGGTTTTTTACTATATTTAGCGTTTTTGTTATTCTTGTTTCTCTTTATATTTATTGAATATGAAGGAAGAGGTTTAGCAAGTTACAGTAGATATATCGGAACTTATTTAATAGCTTTCTTTCTAGCTATAGTTGCTGCTATAGCCCATGGAAAAGAAAAAGGTATTACATATCCTTTATTATTAATTATATTAGCTTTTACGGTGACATCTGTAAATCTTAATACTGTTTTGTTTCCAAATAATTCTAAGGTAAGTACTATTCCTCCAGAAATTGCTTCTTTGTCTAATGAAGTGACTAATTTATTAGATAAAGATGATAATGTTTATATAATATATCAAGATAGTAATGGGATACATCTTCACTTTATAAGGTATTTAATTGCACCAATAAAATCAAGTTATTCAAATTGGAGTTTAGGAGATCCCTATTATGAAGGTGATATATGGACACATAACTTAAGTGAACAAGAAATAATAGAATTTTTAAAAGAAAAAGAGTATACTCATATTTTATTTGCAAATATCGATTCACAAATAATTGATAAATACAGTAAACTTGTAGATGGGTATAATTATGAAGAATTGAACGGTAATTTATTCGAAATAAATATTGAAAATAATGAAGTGAAAATTTATCCTGTAAACAATTTAGATAGATGAAATTCAGATTTCAGCAACTGAGGTAACTGGCTTTATTAGAAAAATGTAAACCATTAAAATGATATAAGAAGTTGCACCTAAATAGTAAATGAGCTATAATATTGACTAACTTAATGTATATATTTTGCATGTGATTACTTTATTTAGGGTGATAAATTTATGGAAAGGATACATAATTGATATTTATTATGTTTTTGGTGATATTATGCCAAAGGTTAGCGTGATCATACCATCATATAATCGACTAAAAGAATTAAAAAAGTGTCTAGATTCTATTTTTAAGCAAACATTTTCAGATATAGAAGTAATTGTTATTAATGATGGTTCTACTGATCAAACTGATATGTATTTGCAAAGTATTCAAGATCAAAGATTGCACTTTATACAACAAAAAAATCAAGGAATCGGTAAAAGTAGGAATATTGGGATTGATAAAGCTTCTGGCGAATATTTGATGTTTATTGACAGCGATGACTATTTGCGAAATGATGCCATAGAGTTACTATACAATAAAGCAGCATTGGATAATTTAGATATTGTTGTATGTGATTATTATGTAGTAGAGGCAGATACTATACATATTAAAAATCAAATTACCCCATTTGAGACTACCTCATTAAAGGAATATCCAGAGCTTTTAGTGGAAATCAATTTTGGGCCTTGTAATAAACTGTGGAGATCTACTCTTTTTTTAGAACCAGAAAAAAGATTTCCTGAGACGATTAAATATGAAGATTTACCATTGGTTTCTATGCTATTATTAGATGCAAAACGAATTGGTCATGTAAAGGAATGTTTAAACTATTTTGTGCAACAGCAAGATAGTGAAACAACAACGATGGATGATAGAGTATTTGATATTTTTAAATCTTTAGATTATATGATAGATTACTATCAACAAGAAAAATGGGCAAAAAAATATATAGATTATATTATTATTAATAAACTCACTGATTATACTGTTCAACAACGATACCAAAAAGATAAAAAAACGCGAAACAAATTCATTAATGAGGCTTTTAATTATTTAGAAGTTAAAGTTTATAAATACAGAGAAAATTTTTATTTTACAAAAAGAGATAGAGCAAAGGCGTGGATTGAAAAAAGTAAAATTAGAACATTGATATATTGTTGGTTCTATCGAAGGATTCATTACTAGAACTATATTGCATCAAGATATTGTTTTTGATATAATACAGTTTGTTTAGAGTCAAGATTTAAAGTAAATAATATTTTACTAAAGAAAGGAAGTAGTAACTGTGGCAATTAAGCTAATGTTAATAAATTTTAAAAAATATCTTTTTTTAATGCAGCAAATGATTTTGCGAGATTTTAAAGTTAAATACAAACGTTCTATCTTAGGTGTATTGTGGAGTTTGTTGAACCCATTGCTAATGATGTCTGTAATGTCAGTTGTATTTTCACAAGTATTAAAATTTAATATAGAAGGAATTAGTAATTACTTAGTTTATTTATTATCTGGATTGATTATGTTTAATTATTTTAGTGAAGCAACAAACTTAGCAATGGTTTCCATTGTAGATAATTTTCAATTAATGACAAAGGTGTACATTCCAAAGTATGTCTTTCCTTTATCTAAATGTTTGTTTGCTTCTATTAACCTATTTTTATCTATTATACCATTGCTGTTAATTGTATTGCTTACAGGAGCACCTATTACATGGAATTATTTATTTATTCCATATGCACTTCTTTGCTTAATTTTGTTTTCCTTTGGGATTGGTTTGATTATATCAACCATATCTGTATTTTTAAGAGATATGTTTCATCTATATAGTATTATTGTACTTATTTGGCAATATTTTACTCCAATATTTTATGTAGCTAAAAATACATTTGATCCTTTTTTACTAGGATTACTACAACTTAACCCACTTTATCAATATATTAATTTTACAAGAATAATTTTATTAGATGGGGCTACTCCACCTTTAATTTCGTTTGTTATCTGTGGAGCAACAGCGATAATTGTAGCGTTAATTGGCTGTTTTGCCTTTAGAGCGAAGCAAAATAAATTTATTTACTATGCGTAATGTTTGGAGGAGAATATAATGATAAGATTATCAAATGTTTCAATGAAATTTAATCTTGGAATAGAGAAATCGTTTTCTATGAAAGAAGCTTTTATCCGCTTTTTTAAGAAAGAAAAGATCTCGAAAGCTATAGATTTTTGGGCTTTAAAAGATATTGATTTGAACGTTGCCAAAGGCGAGGTAGTTGGCTTTATTGGAAGTAATGGTGCTGGAAAAAGCACATTACTTAAAATTGTTAGTGGAGTAATGAAACCAACAATAGGAAGTGTAGAATCTGATGGAATTATAGCTCCAATGATTGAACTTGGTGCGGGAATGGATTTTGAATTAACTGCAAGAGAAAACATTTATTTAAATGGTGCTATTTTGGGTTATTCCAAGAAATTTATTGAGGAAAAATTTGATGATATTGTTGAGTTTTCTGAATTAGGTGAGTTCATTAATGTTCCAGTAAAGAATTTTTCTTCTGGAATGTCTGCTAAGCTAGCATTTTCCATAGCAACAATAGTAGATCCTGAAATACTAATTGTTGACGAAATACTATCCGTTGGTGATTTGAAATTTCAAGAAAAAAGCAAAAATAAAATGCTTGAAATGATTAAAGGTGGGACAACTGTTCTTTATGTATCACACTCTATTCAATCAATAAAAGATTTATGTGATCGGGTAATCTGGTTAGAACATGGAAAGATTGTTATGTCAGGCGATACAGATGAAGTTTGTCAAAAATATTATGAAACACAATTAGGACAATAATGATTCATAAAGAAGATAAAATGGTTTGTAATGAAACTTTATTTATTTAAATTTCGGAAAGGAGATACATTATGCATATTAATGTAGGTAAATTAAATGTTGATTAGTATTGCTATTATCTTAATTTTATCGATAACGATAGGATTATTCTTTAAAAAGAAAGCAGTAGAATGTATTCCTTTTGTTATTATGTCAATTATCTTTATATTGTATGTTTTTGGAATATTTCGACTTCTAATAATTGGATTATATGTAATTTATGGCATTACTGTTATTACAACTATATATACTGGCTATATTCTTTTTACGGATAAACAAAAGGTCTTTGATTGTGTAAGTATTGGTTTAGTTGTATATGTTGCACTACTGCTATTTTTATTTTGTTATGTAAATGGAAGTGTATTGATGTGTTTGGATGAGTTTACTGCCTGGGGATTGCAGAGTAAAATAATGTTTGAAAGTAATCAACTATACATATTTTCTGGTTATCCGATGCTAGCAAAACACTATCAATCAGCGACAGGAATATTTCAATATTTCCTAGTTAAAAATAATTTTAATTATTCAGAGAGTTTAGTGTTAATGTCGACTGGAATTTTGTATTTTTCTATGGCATGCACTGTTTTAAGAGATTTGAAAATTAAAGATATATTTGAGATTGTTATGCGAGCTGCTGTTATATTTATTATACCTATATCAATGTATATGTGGCCTTCCGTTTATTATACTATCCTAGTTGATGTTATTATTGGAATAGCCTTTAGCTACATACTTTATTATTATTTTACAAATGATTATGATTTATTTACAATAATAAACCTATCATTAATTTGCTTTTTTTTAGCAAATAATAAGGCCAATGGACTCGTATTAATTGTGTTGGCAGCTTTTATTATTTTTATAGATTTATTATTTTTTAAAAAACATTTTTCAATTAAAATTAATATTCATTTTACTAAAGATATATTTTCAAAAATCAATTATAAAGAATTGTTGCTAACCTTTTTGCCTGTTTTTATGTCTTTGTTTACCTATATTTCATGGCAGATTTGTGTCAATGCATTAGATCTTATGTGGTATGATTCATCAGAAACCATTGGGTTATTTGGAAAATTGACATCAAAAGAATTTTTAGCGAATTCAGTACTTTATTTTGATAAAATTATTCTGATTTATAAAGAATACGAATCTTGTCTTATTATTTTCTTAGTCCTAGGTATTGCTCTTCTTATCTATAAGAATTACAATCTTTCTTTAAAAGAATTTTTTAAAAAATATGTAAGAGCAATCATCATGGTCCTTTTATTTTTATTCTGTTGTTTTATTTATGTTATCTTTTTATTTTTAGTTGTTGATACTATGGCTTCAATCTTTATATCATTGGAAGCATTACGTAGATATTTCTTCACTGTAGTGGCAGCTTGTTTATTTTTAGGTTTATTTTTAGTGATTCATTTTCACAAAGTAAAAAAGTTTAATTATGTTACATTAGCTATATTGATTGTTCTATCTCAGTTTGGACCAGCCTCATGGCAGATTTCAAATTTTTTAGATCATAGTTATCGAACTGAATCTATCGATTATAGGGAACCTTATGATTTAGCAACAGAACAAATATTAAATTATGTCAATGTCGAAAAAGATATTGTTTATATTGTAAGAGAGATTGATAACGATTCTGCTGTCCTATACTATTCTACTTTTCCTTTTGTATTATATTTCTTGCCTAAATGGAAAAAATCAACAACTTATCAAGAGTATAAGGAGTTTTTAGAAAATAAAGAAGTTTTGGAACTTTATGAAATTATCAATGATAAAGAAAAAAAATATATAGAAGATATGCAAAATAATCAGGGTGAAAGTTATATTTATGTTTATGGAGTAACGGAGGAATTTTTATCTATATATGGGGAAATTTTCGAAGATGGTATTCAAGAAAGAACGCTTTACAAATTAGATTTTAGTAATGATAAAATTTCTGTTTCAAAAGTTGAATAAAAAATAAAAATAGCAAGAATTTAATTAAGAATATAGGGAGAGAAAAGTGCAGACAAATAATTGAATCAAAGTTACTTTAGTTGCCGTCCTATCATCCTTGAGGACTTTTTTTCTACGTTGTCTCAGAAATTTTTCTATTCCTTATTAAGTTGGGTAACACTTAGAGGAATGAATGAATTGAATGCAGTTTTCAACCGATTTAACAGAGGAATTGTATCAATATTTATTTACAATAGTGCTCAAGTTTTTTACTATCTAGTGAGTTGATGATAGAAGTTAACAATCAGAATAAAACAATGATAAAAGGATAGAGATTAAGAAACAATCTTTTTTGATTGTTCAAGATTTACTCTATCCTTTGTTATCATTTGTTTGTCATATTAGATATATTTGTGATATAATAACACATGAATTTTGTGCGGATTATACTGTTTTATAATACGAATCTGTAGGAGAATTAGGATGAGTAGAATTCTAATCAAGTATCATTTAAGTCATGATAAAGGAGAAAAAAATGGAAAAAAATATTTTTGAAAATAAGGTATTATTAATTACAGGTGGAACAGGATCGTTTGGAAATGCTGTATTAGAAAGATTTATTAGAGAAGATATTCAACTAAGAGAGATTAGGATATTTTCTAGAGATGAAAAAAAGCAAGAAGATATGCGTATTAAATATAAAGATGATAGGTTGAAATTTTATATTGGTGATGTTCGAGATTATGGTAGTATTGAAGATGCCATGGATGGGGTAGATTACGTATTCCATGCTGCAGCATTAAAGCAAGTGCCTTCATGTGAGTTTTTCCCTATGGAAGCCATAAAAACAAATGTTAGTGGGACGAATAATGTATTGGATGCAGCCATTCATCATGATGTAAAAAAGGTAATTTGCTTAAGCACTGATAAAGCGGCATACCCAATTAACGCTATGGGAATGAGTAAGGCAATGATGGAGAAAGTTGCTGTAGCAAAAGGGCGTAATCTTCGTTCTGATCAAACTGTTATCTGCAGAACCCGTTATGGGAATGTAATGGCTAGTCGTGGATCTGTTATCCCATTATTCTTAGAACAAATTACAGAAGGATTTCCTTTAACTATCACAAACCCAGAAATGACACGTTTTATGATGACTTTAGAGGATGCAGTAGAATTAGTATTGTATGCATTCGAGCATGGAGAACAAGGAGATTTATTTGTGCAAAAAGCACCAGCAGCTACAATTGATGTTTTAGCAAGAGCAGTAAGTGAACTTAAAAACTATCAATTAGAAATACAACAGATTGGAACAAGACATGGTGAAAAACTATATGAAGTGTTGGTTACTAAAGAAGAAATGGTGAATGCGATAGATTTAGGCGACTATTACCGTATAGTTGCTGATAATAGAAATTTAAATTATCAAAAATATGAACATATTGGTAATGCTGATTTAAATAGTATTGAAGAATATCATTCTCATAATACAACTCGCCTTGATATTGATGGGATGAAACAACTTTTATTGAAATTAGACTTATTTAAGTAGGTGATAAAATGAAGGTATTAGTAACTGGGGCAAATGGGTTTATTGGCAAAAATCTAATTGTTAGATTAAGCGAAGTAGAAAATATAGAAATTTTGGCATTTGATATAGAAAATAGCGATTTAGAATTGGAACAGATGCTTTCACAAAGTGAATTTATTTTTCACTTAGCTGGTGTTAATCGACCAAAAAATGAAGCAGAATTTTATACTGGAAATAGTGATTTAACTAGTAAAATAGTGGAGATACTAAGAAGAAATAACAAAAATACGCCAATTATATTTTCTTCGACTATTCAAGCTGAATTAGAAAATGATTACGGTAAAAGTAAGCGGATGGCTGAAGAAAAGATAAAAGAGCATCCAAACGCTTATATTTTCAGACTACATAATGTGTTTGGAAAATGGTGTCGTCCTAACTATAATTCAGTTGTTGCAACTTTCTGTCATAATATAGCGAATAATATGGATATTAAGATCAACGATAAAAGTACAAAATTAGAACTTATTTATATTGATGATATTGTTAAAACATTTGTTACTATTATGCTACATGGGAAAGCTGAGAAAGAGGATATTCATTATATTAAACCAGTATATGTCGTTACATTGGAGAAGCTTACTAAAATGTTATATTCATTTAAAAGTACAATGGATTCTTTAGAAGTTCCTCAAACGGGCGACGAATTTACAAAAAAACTGTTTGCAACCTATACTAGCTATTTGCCATTAAAAGATATTTCCTATAAAATGAAAACGCATGTTGATCAACGTGGTTCATTTTCTGAATTACTTCATACTCAATGTTCTGGTCAAGTTTCTATTTCTACATCTAAACCAGGAGTTGTAAGAGGTAATCATTATCATCATACTAAGATGGAAAAATTCATTGTAGTAAAGGGTAAAGCTAAAATTAAATTAAGAAAGATTGATGAAATTGAAGTGTTCGAGTATCTAGTTAGTGAGGAGGCAATCGAGTCTATTACAATGTTGCCAGGGTATACACATAGTATAGAGAACATTGGTGAGGAAGAAATGATCTTAATTATTTGGTGTAATGAGATTTTTGATCCATTAAATCCAGATACATTTTATTGCGAGGTGTAAAAATGAAAAAAATGAAAGTAATGGTTACTGTTGGGACAAGACCAGAGATAATCAGATTATCAGAAGTAATAAAAAAAATTGAAGTATATTTTGATTTAGTTTTAGTTCATACTGGTCAAAACTATGACTATACATTAAATGAAGTTTTCTTTAAAGAATTAGAACTTAGAAATCCAGACTATTATTTAGATTCTCCTGGAAAACATTTGGGTGAAACTGTAGGTAAAATTATTTCAAGAAGTTATGAAGTAATGGAAAAAGAACAACCTGATGCTTTGTTAATTTTAGGAGATACAAACAGTTGCTTGGCTGCATATTCTGCAAAGAGACTAAAAATACCTATTTTTCATATGGAAGCTGGAAATAGATGCTTTGATTTTAATGTACCAGAAGAAATTAATAGAAGAGTGGTTGATCATTTAAGTGATATTAATTTAGCATATACTGAGAATGCAAGAAGGTATTTAATCAGCGAGGGTAAACGTACTGATGATGTTTATGTTACGGGATCACCAATGACAGAAATTATCCAAAAAAACATGGATAGAATTAATCAATCGGATATCTTAGAAAAATTAGGATTGGAAAAAAATAATTATTTTGTTGTAAGTGTACATAGAGAAGAAAATTTAGATATTGGTAACAATTTCGAGATTTTATGTCGTTCATTAAATGAAATTGCGGAGTACTATCAAAAGTCAATTATTTTTTCAACACATCCTAGAACTAAAAAACGCATAGAACAAGAAAAGATTACATTTAATTCTTTGATAAGAAATTTAGAACCACTTGGTTTTATTGATTATAATGCTCTCCAAAAAAATTCTTTTTGTGTATTATCTGACAGTGGAACAGTATCTGAAGAAGCAAGTATCATTCATTTTCCAGGTGTTTCATTAAGAACAAGTACAGAACGACCAGAAGGATTAGAGGCTGGTACTTTCATTTTAGGAGGTATTGATAAAGATAGTATGATTAATGCTATTGAAATTGCGACGAAAACAGCGATTGATAAAGATAATATTATGGTAAATGATTATCAAGATACGAATGTTTCTGATAAAGTAGTAAAAATTATTAATAGTTACATAGGTATTATAAATACAAGAACGTGGAAAAAACATTAAAAATATAAGGGGGAAAGTTATGAAGATAAATGATAGTAGCAAAGAAAATATACTTTTATTATGTGATGTTCCGCCTTGTAAAAATTATTCTGGTGGGATTGCATCTCTTCAATTAGCAAAAATGGTGGTTGAGGAGAAAATCCCTTTTCATTGTTTTTGCATTATGAATCCAGAATTAAAGCCAGAATTTGATGAAAGTATAAAAGTTGAGATGAATTTGATAGTAACCAATCGGCCAAGTGAAAATTTAAAACATAGTAATAAAAGTTATGGCAGATATCTTAAAACAATTGATAAAAAAGTAGCTGAATGCTTGAAATTTATAAATAAAAACAATATTACGAAAATATGGTGTACAGCACAAGGAGAAGTCATGACAATTGTCATGAATGCTATTTTTGAAAAGACTAAAATACCATATATTGTTCAAATTTGGGATCCAATTGATTGGTGGATGCTTGTTCATGAATTTGATACAGAGAGAGAACTGCGTACAAAAAAAGCATACCATGAAATGATTCAAAATTCAGAACATTGTATCACTGCTTCTGATAATATGTCATTGACTTATGAAGCCGAGTATGGGATTTCTTGTACAAATATAATAACAAGCACAAAACGAATGGTCCCAAGAGTTTTGCATGAAAGCAATCAATTTATTGTAGCTATTTCTGGACAAATATATTCAAAGGATGAAACAGAAAAATTATTAGATGCCTTTGAGGAAATGAAGTGGAAACATAAAGATAAAGACATCTTTTTCTATTTCTATGGAATGTGGAATGAAAACTATATTGATTTATCACGTTATTCAAAAAATCATATTGTTATTCACGAACATCTACCGCAGGATGAATTGGTAAATGAACTTGCTAAAACTGATTTATTGTATTGTCCATACTTTTTTTCAGAAGAAGATGCTTTAAAGAGTGTTTCCAAACTATCATTTCCAAGTAAGTTGGTTACCTATTTATCGGTCAAGATTCCGATTATTGTACATGGACCTGAATATTGTTCACCTTATAAATACATAGAAAAATATAATGCAGGCTATTTATTGAATACACTTAATGTAGATACTATTGTCACTACAATTCAAGATATTATAGATAATTATGAAAATAAATATCAGCAAATCATTGATAACAGCTTTTTAGCCTATCAAAATTTCAGTTATTCTAGTAGTAAAGATAAATTTATGAATGCTTTAAAGATCGAGTATTCTAGAGAAAAGAAACTTAAAATATTAGAAATAAATAACGTGGATTTACCTGGGAGGCGATTTAATGGTTACGATTTACAACTAGAAATAAATGAGAATACGCCTTGGAGTGCCAAACAATTAGTTGCCTTTAAAACTTCAACTAGTGACAATGTATATCATTATTTTAAAAATGAAATGGATTTATACCTTGAAAATGGTCTAATTGATTTGGAATCTAAAATATTATCTGTACATTCTCAGCTATCGTTAACTTCTCCGTCATTGAAAAATAGTGACCTATATAAAGAGGCAGATGTTGTCCATTATCATTTAATTCATAACACAAAGTTATCATTAAACTCTTTACCAGAATTAATGAATAATAAACCATCTATTTTATCAATTCATGATCCTTGGATATTTACAGGGCGTTGTGTGTATCCTCAAGAATGCGAATTATGGAAAGAAGGATGCAAAAATTGTCCACATTTAGATAATTTGTTCCCTTTTTGGGAAGATAATTGTGCATCATTATATAAATTAAAAGAAAAAGTTTTTAGAAATTTAGATATTGATCTTATTGTCACTACACCCTATATGCTTGATTTACTAAAGACTAGTTCTATTACAAAGCATTTTAAAAATGTACATGTAATTCCTTTTGGTATTGATTTAAATAAATTTGATAATAAAATAAGCAAAATAGAAGCAAGAGCTAATTTTCGTATTCCAAATGACCATATTGTCTTGTTTTTCAGAGCACAAAAAGCGATGAAAGGGACAGAATATATTGTAAAAGCATTACATGAAATGAAAACAGATAGAAAAATCACTTTGTTAAGTTGTAGCGAAGTGGGATTATTGGATGGATTAAAACACAAATATAATGTTATTGATTTAGGACATATTGAAGATGAGGATATGGTAAAAGCATATGCTGCTTGTGATGTCTTTTTAATGCCCTCAAAAGGGGAAAGTTTTGGATTAATGGCAATTGAGGCAATGGCATCTTCTAAACCTATTATTATTTTTGATAATTCTGCATTACCTCATGTAACATTTGCTCCAAAATGTGGTGTATTGGTAAAAAATAAAGATTCGCATGCTTTAATGGAAGCAATCAAATGGTTAGTAGAGGATGATGAAGAACGAATAAAAAGAGGAAACTTAGGTCGAAAATTAGCAGAAAAACATTATGATTTAAACACTTATAATCAAAGGATTCTTGATTTATATGAAGAAGTATATAATCGTTATAAGGACAGACCATATAAAAGTTATACAGATAATAAACCAATTACAACTAATTCTAATTCTGCTAGATTCCTTCTGGAAAGATTGAGTAAGATTTCAAACAAACTTTTTAGTAGGGAAATTCTTAATGTTAATTATGATGTTAATGCTATCGATAGAAATCAAAAAATTGATTATTCCTTAGACGAGGTTCAAAACATTTTAAATCATTATAGCGATATTGTTTACAAAAAAGAAATTCATGATAATGAAAAAAGGATTATTAATTCATACAAAACAACTGGAAATTCATTAATTTATTATTTGAAGTTATTAAAAAATGATAGACAACAACTTAAGTATATTTTGAAGTCAGGAAAATATAAGGATACATTTATATTAAAAGTAATTGTTATTTTATATAAAATATTAAGAAGAATTAAGAATTTTATTTTATGTCGGTAAAAAGATTTTGTTGTAGACAACAAAGAGTTTAAAGATGAGGGATAATAATGATAGATAAACCTTTAGTTACAATTGTTATACCAGTTTATAATGGTTCAAATTATGTTCGGGAGGCTATTGACTCAGCACTAAATCAAACCTATGATAATTTAGAAATAATAGTGATTAATGATGGATCCAATGATAATGGAAAAACAAGAGAAATTGCTCTTTCTTATGGTGAAAAAATTAATTATTTTGAGAAAGAAAATGGTGGGGTTTCAACAGCCCTAAATTTTGGGATTAGAAAAATGAGTGGAGAGTATTTCTCATGGCTTAGCCATGATGATGCATATCTACCTAATAAGATTGAAAAAGAGGTTGATTATTTAGTAGATAATAACCTACTAGATAAGAAGGTAATATTGTATTCAGATTATTATCTGATTGATAGTAAGTCAAAAGTTGTAAATGAATGTAAAAAGAATCATATTGAGTTAATGAAAAAACCAGAATATAGTTTACTATTAGGTGCGGTTAATGGATTAACTCTATTAATTCCTAAGCAAGCCTTTTTGGATTATGGCTTATTTAATGTTAACTTAAAATGCACACAAGATTATGATTTATGGTATAAAATGTTTCAAACTTATGTACCTATCCACTTAAAGGAAACACTGGTTTATTCACGTTATCATCCAGCACAAGTATCAAATACTAGTCCTAAGGTGGCTATAGAAGGTAATGAATTATGGATAAAAATGTTGAGAGATCTTTCTATAGAAGATATGGTAAGATTGGAAGGTTCACCATATGCTTTTTATGGAAAGATGACTACATTTTTTATAGGTACGCCTTATAATGAATCGCTAGAATATTGCCAAAAAAAGCAAGCTGATATCCGAAACGATTATTTTCAAAAAGAAAGTACTAGTTTGATTAGTATCATTATTGTTCTTTTTCCTTTACAAGATTATCAAAAAACGATGGAGAGTGTACATTCACAAACATATCAGAATTACGAATTACTATTTGTTACAATGGGAAACTCACAGATTGAAGGATCAGAAATATTTTCAACTTCAACAAACAAAATTTTTAAAAATATAGCTGATGCAATTCAAGCATCGTCAGGTGAGTATGTCTGTTTTTTACTTGCTGGAGATTACTGGGATTCTACAAAACTTAATATGCAATTGTCAGAAATCGAGTTATCAAATTCATTTGTATCATATACAAACTTTTCTTCTATTGGAAAAGCGGTTAATGATAATCGATTTGATCAAATGAATACTATTGAGCATCTTTTCTATCAATTAGTGATGGCATCAACATTAATGATTGATAAAAGATATTTAACACAAAAAATGAGTAAGATCCAAAAACCATTTGGGTGGAATAGTTGCTTGCTACTTCTTTTGGAAATGAAAAAGGATAGAGAATTTTGCAGAATAAATCAGATATTATCATTCATTGATGAAAGAAATATAGCAACACTTGATTATAGATTATTAATGAAGTATGTGATAAATGATGAAGAATATTATCACTGTGATGAAGCTTTATTTCTTTTATCTCAAGGTTTAATTGGTAAAGAATTGGGAGCGGCTATAAACAAAAAAAGCAATATTTTTCAGAAATATTACTCTAAAATAACGAATTCTATTAAGCATGAAGGAATAAAAAAAACTATTATGAAAGTATTAAAAAAAATAAGAAGAACAATAGGTATGATAAAATAGTTTATCATTTATAAAGCGGAATTTCTTTACTTATGGATACAATAAAATCGGAGGAAAGTAAGATGAAGAAAATAACAATATTTTCTATTAATAA
>Ga0153920_1000339_pt1 | contig 19186 bp, 19 predicted proteins | sample TSNJ004MetaG_FD_104713 | JGI IMG/M metagenome (GOLD analysis project Ga0153920, IMG submission 104713) | Attine ant fungus gardens microbial communities from New Jersey, USA - TSNJ004 MetaG | ecosystem: Host-associated > Fungi > Mycelium > Unclassified | place: USA: New Jersey, Brendon T. Byrne...
CTGTATCTGATTGTATATGTACGATTTTATTGTTGCGAGTGCGTCCGGTATTAATATTTTTGCCTTTATGGTTATAGAAATTTTCTATTAGTACTTCCATTGTTTGCCCAATATATTTTTGATTGGATTTAAGACAGCATTTTTTGTTTTGCTCGTTAAGTCTTGCAAGCCGTTCTTCCTTAACTTCATCAGACAGGAATTTATCAACCCATTTAGCCGCAACAGTTTTTTCTCTCGGTGAATACGCTGCTGTATTGGAATAATCCAATTCCAATTCTTCCATAATGGTGAGCGTTTCGAGGAATTGTTCTTCGGTTTCACCCGGGAAGCCTGCAATAAAATCGCTTGTGATAGTTACATCAGGAACCATATTTCTTATTTTTTCACAGATTTTTGCATAAGTTTCTCTGTCATATCTCCGGTTCATGGCTTTTAATACCACAGAACTTCCTGACTGCATAGGAATATGGAAATACTCACAAACCTTATCCAATTCAACTGCCGTCTCAATCAGTTCGTCACTAATATCAGTTGGATAAGACGTTACAAACCTTATTCTGAATTTTCCTTCAATTGAATTCAAATCTCTCAAAAGCTGCGCTAATCTATATGACTTATCGCTAAAATCCTTACCGTAGCTGTCAACATTTTGACCTAAAAGTGTAATTTCTTTAAAACCTTGCGACAATGCATCTTTTGCTTCTTTTATAATAGTTTCCGGCGTTCTTGAACGCTCGCGTCCTCTTGTATATGGCACAATACAGTATGTACAAAAATTGTTACAGCCTTCTGTTATAGGAATCCATGCATTGACACTTTTTACCCGCTTTATTTCATAATCTTTTTCTTCTTCGGGAGTCTCAGAACATTCACAAACCCTTTCTCCGGCTTCCACTTTTTTAATTATTTCGGGAAGCTTATATATATCATGAGTTCCCAAAACAAAATCAACATAAGGAGCTCTTTTGAAAAGATCTTTATTTTTTTGCTGGGCAACACATCCGCAAAACCCAATTTTTATATTTTTCTTGTCTTTATTTTTCCATCGCCCCCATGTCCCGATTTTACTGAAAGCTTTATCCTCACTTAATTGTCTGATTGAGCATGTATTAATCATAAGCAGATCAGCTTCTTTTTCAACAAGTGTTTCCTGATATCCGAAATGAGAAAGCATTCCTAACATTCTTTCGGTATCTGATTTATTCATCTGGCAGCCAAGTGTTTCTATGTATACTCTTTTCATAACTTTTTCTTCCTTGTAAACATAATATTTATATTTTTCGTTTACTTTACAATTATAATATAAAAAAGTTAAAAGCGTGAACGAGTAGGAAGCGCGAGTAAGTTAAAAACTTGACTTTTAACTAAATAAAATATATTCTGATAGAAGAGATTTTAGTGTATTAGGATATGAGGTATCTTCTATATGGAATTGAGAAAAATGAATATGCTTTCATTTTTGGAAGAAAAAACAAATGATTATTCAGACAAAGTTGCGTTGGGCATGAGAACTCCTTTGGGATGGAAAGAATTCACCTATCAAGGAATAGGTATGTTATCAAGAAAACTTGCTCATTATTTGATTAATGAACTAAACGTGAAAAAAGGACAGAAGCTGGTAATTCTTTCTGAATCAAAACCGGAATTCGGCGCTTGCATGTTTGCATCGGTTTTAGCAGGTATGATAACAGTACCGTTAGATGTTAAATTAACTAAATATGAATTAATTTCAATTATGTCTGACTGTAAACCGACTGTTATGTTAGTTTCTCAAAGTTGTGCAGCTTTAGCTCTTGAATTACAAAAAGAAATCCCTTCCATCAAACATATTCTTACCATGGATGAACCTGCATATAATTCAGAATTGACAAGTATTCATGAACTTCCGAATAATTACGATGAAAAGTGGCGTCACAGAAGTTCCAAAGCTACTGCATTAATTATTTATACTTCAGGCACGACAGGCAAACCTAAAGGTGTGGAAATTACATTTAGAAATATGTTTGCCCAGCTTACAGACCTTAGAGTAGCTTTTGATAAAATATTATTTCGTAATAATTATTCCGATAATATTACCATTTTATCAATTTTGCCTATGAATCACTTATTTGAATTGACAGTAGGGTTTGCAACATTTTTAAACTTCGGGTTTTCAGTATATTACACACAGAGTTTAAAACCTAAAGATATCTTAGGAATAATGAGAGATAAACAGGTTGAATTTATGATTGTTGTTCCTGCTTTCTTAAAATTACTTAAAACATCTATTGAGACAGAATTAAATAATTCTTCAAAAACAAAGCAATTGATTTTTAGAATAATGTTTGCCATTGCAAAATTTATGCCGTACTGTATTAAAAAAATAATGTTTAAACCTATCCATAAAAAATTCGGAGGATATTTTGCAGGATGTATTTCAGGCGGAGCTCCGCTGGATGTTAACGTAGGCGAATTTTTCCGACGTATAGGTATTAAAGTTTATCAAGGTTACGGATTATCCGAAGCAAGTCCTGTAGTTTGTGTAAATACAGATATACATAAAAATTTAGCTTCTGTGGGACCAGCATTAAACAGCTTAGAAGCAAGAACCGATGATGAAACAGGCGAATTGTTATTAAGAGGACCGCAAATTATGAAAGGTTATCATAATCAGCCTGAGATGACCGCAGAGGTTATAGATGAAGACGGCTGGCTTCATACAGGCGATATAGCCAAAATTGATAAACAAGGACATATTTATATAACAGGCAGGATTAAGAATATGATTGTTTTATCAGGCGGTAAAAAAGTTTTACCGGAAGAAGTCGAATCCGTATTGGAAGCAAGCCCTTATTTTGCTGAAGTATGCGTGGTCGGCGTATCAAGAAAATTCGGCTCAAAAGACGGTACGGAAGAAATAGTTGCCGTTATTGTTCCTAAAGAAGAATTATTGGAAAAATACGATGATGAAACTCTTGATAAACTTATAAAATCAGAGGTAAAACAGTTATCTATGCGGTTGACTTCATACAAACGTCCAATTAATATTGTTATTGAAAAGAAACCTTTCCCAAGAACATCCACCAAAAAAGTAATAAGAAAAGAAGTAAAAGAGTTGGTTAAGATTTAAAAGGAGAAGAACACATGAAAAAGATTTTAGTATTGTCAATTTTAGCTGCAATGGTATTGAATGCGGCGCCTTCATTTGCAGGAACGCATGGAAGAGACGGGCAGGTAACCGGTAAAAGTGTCGGAGCAGCAGCCTTATCACTTTTAGTATGGCCGGGCATTGGTCAGGCAATGCTTGATAACCCTAAAGAAAAAAATGTTACGCATGCTTTGCTTGGTCTAACCGGTGTGTTCAGGTTCTGGTCAGCATATGACTCATTTGTTGACAGAAAAGGCGGAGTCTGGGAAAACAGAATATAACAAAGAGATCCTGAAATAAATTCAGGATGACAAACATGTTTAAAAAAAGACCGGCTTTATATTAAGCCGGTCTTTTGATGATTCGGAGTTATATGTTATTTTGAAAAGTATCTCTTTAATAATCCTTCGAAACCGCAGCCATGACGGGCTTCATCTTTTGCCATTTCATGAACAGTATCATGGACTGCATCATAATTCAATTGTTTTGCGCGCGCAGCAATATCAAGTTTACCCTGGCAAGCTCCATGCTCTGCTTCTACACGTAATTTCAAATTTTCTTCTGTTGAATTGGTTACTACTTCACCCAATAATTCAGCAAACTTTGCGGCATGTTCAGCTTCTTCAAAAGCATATCTTTTAAATGCATCGGCAATTTCAGGATATCCTTCACGTTCAGCCTGCCTTGACATAGCAAGATACATGCCTACCTCTGCACACTCGCCGTTAAAATTCGCTCTTAGACCTTCAAGAACTTCTGAATCAATTCCTTTTGCCGCTCCGATTTCATGCTCGCATGCATAAGTTTTTTTATCAGCATTATTATCTAAGTCTATAATATTAAATGTTGTTGCTCCGCATAAAGGACATCTTCCCGGCATTTCTTCTGCCACTGTTGACCAACCGCATACTGTACATACATATTTTTTCATTTTTTACCACCTTTCTTTCAAAAGCTTTTTTCTAATCGGCTTTTAATTTTTATTTTCATCTACTTTTTAATATTACAATATTTATTTTAATTTGTAAAGTAGGAATCATTATTATTTAATCCGAAAACATAAATCGTTACCAAACATAATGTTTGGATCACATGTACTTTTCGTTAGACGCGAAGGTATCCTTAGGACGCGACATGCGCAAATCACTATATCTTAGCATAAGATTGATAAATTGAATCGCTTTCATCAACTATTCAACTATTTATAAGCTGGATTGCTTCACTTCGTTCGCAATGACATTATTCCCCGCGTTCGTTGCATTCTAATATTATCTTTGCATTCCACATGGAGCACGAACGATCCAAACATAATGTTTGGCATAAAAAAAGACCTCATTTGAGGTCAAGGTTGGTTATTTGGTTATGTTTTAGTTTATAATTTATAAGATATTTTCATTACTGTATTTTTTTAAATTATCCTAAAGATTCAAATTTGCTTAATATAAGCTAAATGTTTACAAAAGTTTATAATATAGAACCTTTAGATTTGTTATTATATAGGTACGAGGAACAAATGTTAGAAAAAATAAGAAAATTCTTTTTGTCAAAAATTCCGGGGAAAAAATACTACAGAACAGGTAAATGCAATGCTTGCGGGAAATGCTGCAATAAAATTTACGTAAAGCATTACAGACATGTTGTTCAAGATGAAAAAGAATTTAAAAAACTTCAATATTTACATAGATTTTATACTTATTTAAAAGTCGTTGATAAAGATGATATCGGTCTGGTATTTGAGTGTATGAATTTAGATCATGAAACAAAAAAATGCAAAATACATAAAAATCGTCCCGGTATTTGCCGCCGCTATCCTCAAGAAGAATTATTTTCTATGGGTGGAGAATTATCCGAAAATTGCGGTTATAGAATGGAACCTATAATTTCTTTTTCTGAAATATTGGAAAAAGAAAAACATAGAAAATAATTTCATTATAAATATTTAATGCTTTTAAAATTTTGTAGTACTTTATAACAATGAAAAAAAATGCATTGTCGTTTAATCTAGTACTGTGGGATAAGATGATTATTTTATTCATTAAAAGTATAGAAAGGTTGGAATAGTATGAAAAAGATTTTAATTATTTTAAGTATGATAATAGCCTCGCCGGCTTTTGCGGCATGCAGCATAACCGGAGGAGCGTCTTGTTTACCGTCATCAGATTTATATACACCCAGTTTAATGGAACGACTTTCACCAAGCCCTTTGCAAATAATGTCGCAGCCTAATGCTTTTCAAAAAGACATGAAAAAAACATTTGATGAACGAGTATTCCAAAGTGAACCCGCACCAACAGGCGGCGCATCAAATATTTATGACTCCAGCTGTCAGTTTGGGGTATGTATGCCGGATTCCACACCAATAACAGTACCTTTAAAATAATCTTATTATAAAGAAACGGGGAGTGATTATTGATTGCTTCTCGTTTCTTTATTTTTTTATATTATTCATTGATTTGTTTATTTGCGAATGAATTTTATTAGCTCTGGTTAAATATGCGGTTAATTTTTCATAATTTTGAACAGTTTCTCCATACGGGACTTTCATTGTAATTAACTCATCAACATTAGAATTGATACTTTTTAAAGTTTCCAAAGATTCGCTCATAGACATAATAGAGTCAACTTTTTTGGAAAACTTTGGCAATACTTTTCTTGATAAAAATTTCTGAATTTTTATTATGATATTTTCTTTATTTTTTTCCGGCGTCTTTGAAAGTTTACCCGCAATCTTTGAGGACAATCCTCTTTGAGAATATTGTTGTTTAAGTTCGGATAATTCAATTTCAAGATTTTTCTCTTTGAGTTTTAAGCTCAAAACTTCCTGGAGACTTTCTGTTTTTTCCGCTGTTCTGATTTTTTCTTTTATATTATTTAAAAAATTTTCCTTATCGGCAATTTTTATTTCCAATTTCATGACATCATCATCAATTTCCATATACGCATTGCCCTCAAGAATTTTATTATCATAATCATTAAGTCTGAATACATTTGTAGAGGTATTTTGATAATTTGCAGATGATTGCATATTGTTAGGGTGCGCCGGATTGTGATGAGGTTTAGCTCCGAACATATTCCCTATATTTTGTACTGTTTTTTGATTTTCTTCCATAATAATATTTTAAAATAAAAATGTAATAATTTTCACCTGCAAAAAGAGGAATTAATTAATAGTAAATACTTTTTTGTAGTAAAGTAACATGCCGAGCGCAGTTAATACGATATTTGGCATCCAAGCAGCAAGAAAGGGCTCAAGAGTTCCCGCTTCACCAAATGAGATAGATAAGGCTCTGATTAAATAATAGATAAATATTATAATAATACTAAATAAAAATCCTCTGTTATATCTGACTCTTGGAGGTGTTATAGCTAAAGGAACACCAATTAAAACAAGAGCCACCGTTGTCAGAGGCAAGGCTATTTTGTCATATAATTCAATCTGAATAATATTTTTTTGTTTCTCGCTTATTACATTAGTTTTTATGTAGTTGATTAACTTGTTAAAATTCATCTCCTTAGCAACATTTTTATTTAATTCTTTTGATAAATCAACTCCATATTTAATAACTGATTTTTCAAATAAAGTTGTGTTTAAAACTTTACCTTCCGAACCTATTGTATAAACAGCGCCTTTTTCAAATTCCCAGCCTTCGGGAGATGTTCGTCCCTCGTCTGCCTGTAAAACCTGAATAGTGCCGGATTTTGCCGTATCAAGAACCGTTATGTTATGTAAAGTTTTATCTTCACAATCTCCGACATAGAATAATCTCTTTAAATGACCCTTTTCAGATAACTCTTTAAAAACAAAATTCTGTTTGCCTTCGGGAATATTCTTCTGTCCTAATGCCCACAAAGCCAAATCTTTTGATTGTTTTGCCATAACAGGTACAACGCTTTCATTTATTACAAAACTAAAAACAGACATTATAATGGCAAAAACAAAAATGGGTCTTGCTATCCTGTTTAAACCGACTCCGCACGCCCGCAGTACGGTAATTTCAGAAGCTAGGCTTAATCTGTTTAATGTCATAACCGTCGCCAATAAAACACCCATAGGGATAGTCATTACTATAACAGACGGCAGGTTAAGAATAATCATCATCAATGCAACTTTAAAAGGAATCCCGAACAAAGAAATCTGTTTGATTAAAGTAATAAAAGTATCTGAAGCAAAAATAATTGATGTAAAAATAGCAACCCCCATAATAAACATTTCTATTACCTGTTTCAGAATGTATTTATCAAGAATAGTTATACTTTTTACTTTTTCTTTAACTTTATTTTTTACTTTTGTTCTTAGCACCATGTCATCATGATAGTTTAAACAAATTGATTAAGCAAACAATTTAATCGAATTTTAAAAGAACTTTAAGAGTATTTTTTTCTTTATTTTTTTCAAAAGCTTCAATTGCATTATCAACGTGGAAAATTTGAGATATAAGCGGAGTAAAATCTATTTTTTCCGACTTCAAAAGTCTTAATGCAGGAGCAAATTGACCGCATCTTGAACCTAAAACCGTAATCTCGTCAATCACAATCGGGGCAAGGTTCATTTCTTTCCCTCCTGCAACCGTACTTTTTAATACTAAAGTTCCGCGGGGCTTTGTCAACGCCATAGAAGTTTCAAATCCTGAAATTGAACCTGTAGCCTCAACAACAACATCCCAATCTTTATCTATTTCTAAATCTTGCAGCAAGATTGTTTTAACTCCTTGAGCTTTAGCTATATCAAGTTTGTTACTGTGTTTTCCGACAAGAGTTACGTCAATATTTTGAGCATTCAAAGTAAGCGCTGTAATAATACCTAATTTACCGTCGCCAAGAACAATAACTTTGTAATAAGGTTTAATATGAAGTTGTTCTGTTATTTCAAGAGCTGCAGCAAGCGGTTCAACAAAAACAGCTTGTTCATTCGAAACATTTTCGGGAACTTCAAACAAAACATCTAACGGCATTGTAAAATATTCCGCAAAACAGCCGTCTTTTTTCCATATCCCGAGCGTGTGACGATTAGGACAGTGGCGATACATTTTTTCAGCACACCAGTTGCAGTTCCGGTCATTACACCCATAACTGATTTCAGAAACAACACGTTTACCTAAAAGAGATTTGTCATCGTCATTTATTTCTTCAACAACCCCAACAGCTTCGTGTCCAAGGATTCCTACATAACCCATATAACCTTTTGTTATCTCATAATCTGTGTTACAAATCCCGCCAAGAGTGACTCTTACGAGAGCTTCTCCTTTTTGGGGAACAGGTTTTTTATAATCATTTACTAATTTTAGTTCGTTATCAAATACTATAGCTTTCATTACTAATTCCTTTCATTACGAGTAAATTAATACCCGCGGCAAGTTATTCATCTTGTTCTGAATTTTTTGTTATCAATTCTCTTAATTCTTGAATTTCATATTTTAATCTGTTTAATTCACATTTTATCGGGTCAGGAATTCTGTTATGCATAAGAATTCCGTTTTCATCTTTATATTTTCTCTGAACAATTCTTCCCGGAACACCTATAACTGTTGAATATTCGGGAACATCCTCTACAACAACCGAGCCTGCGCCGATTCTTGAATAATTACCTATATTAATATTGCCGAGAACTTTTGCCCCGGCTCCGACTATCACATTATCTCCTAATGTCGGGTGGCGTTTACCTTGTTCTTTGCCTGTTCCGCCAAGCGTAACCTGCTGATAAATTAAAACATCATCTCCGACTATTGTGGTAGCTCCTATTACTACACCTTCACCATGATCAATAAAAAATCTTTTCCCTATTTTTGCACTCGGATGAATTTCAATACCGGTTATAATTCTTGTAAAATAAGACATCAAGCGAGGCAGCAGAGGAATTTTCCATTTATCTAATCTGTGTGCAATTCTATATGCAATCAAAGCATGCAGCCCCGGATAACATAACAAAACTTCCAAAATATTACCCGCAGCAGGATCTTTGTCATAAATTACCTGAATATCTTCGCGTAAGTTATTTGCGCCACGTCTAAATATTTGGTTTAGCCATCTATAAATCGCTTTTACACTTCTCAATGTAGTTCTCCGTATTTTCGTAATTATACAGTAATTTTTGCATACTTTCTTTTGCCTGCTTGTAGAATAATACTACCTTTAATATTAAAAACATAGTTAACATCGGCAATTTTTTCACCGTCGATTTTAACTCCGCCGCCCTGGATTAAACGTTTTGCTTCACCTTTGCTCTGAACAAAATTTAATTCCGTAAGTAAGTCAAGAATATTTTTACCGTTTTCAATCTTAATTTCAGGAATATCTTCAGGCAAACCTTTATTTGAAACCACGTTAATAAATTCATTTTTAGCTTTTTCAGCGGCTTCCGTACCGTTATATTCTTCCGTAATTACAAAAGCTAATTTTAATTTGATATCACGCGGATTTATTGAACCTGAATTTAATTGTTCTTCAATTTCCTTAAGTTCCTCCACAGGAGTATCAGTGAGCAGTTCATAATATTTCATAATTAATGTATCAGGAATACTCATTAATTTACCGAACATATCATTAGGACAATCTGTTAAAGAAATACAGTGTTCCGGGTATGTTTTGGACATTTTTACCAAACCGTCGGTACCTTCAATCAGCGGTAATATCATTACAAGTTGAGGATGTTTCTTACCATACGCCGCTTGAATATCTCGACCTAAAAGAGTGTTAAATCTTTGATCTGTTCCGCCAAACTCTATATCAGCGTCTATAACAACAGAATCATAAGCCTGCATTAAAGGGTAAAAGAATTCATGAATAGCTATAGGCTTGCCTTCTGCGTATCTTTTCGCAAAATCATCACGTGTCATCATTTGAGCAACGGTAATTTTTCCTGCAAGAGCCAATAATTCGGTAAAACACATTTTATGCAGCCAATCGGCATTGTTTACCACTTCAGCTTTTGAAATATCAAGAACTTTTGACATTTGTTCAAAATATGTTTTTGCATTTTCGTCAACCTGTTCTTTTGTCAAACTCGGACGTGTTTCGGATTTGCCTGAAGGGTCGCCAATCATTGCTGTTGCGCCGCCTACTATTAATACCAATTGATGACCGAGACGTTGAAATTCTTTGAGTTTTCTCATCACTACCGTATGCCCGAGATGAAGATCGGGTCTTGTCGGGTCCATACCTAATTTTACTCTCAAAGGAGTTTTTGTATCATATGAATGCTGCAATTTTGCGGCTAATTCTTCAATACCTCCGGGTAAAATTTCCGTATTTCTTGCTAATTTTTCCGCCTGTTCAATGAATTCTTGTCTTATTTCAGTCATTAATTTCCTCTTTCAGATATTTACCGTTATGACTATATTATAGCAAAAACAAAAAAACAAATTTAAAAATTCTTAATAATATCAGCAATTTTTTATATTTACATGTTTTACTCACCATATGAATATATCATTTAGTGGAATAAAAGACATTATGTATCATCGTGAAAGCGTTTGTGTGGGTAAAATTACGCCAAATCTCAGGAGCATGCAATTTCAGTTAACGAATGATGAAAAAGGTAATGATTTGAAGGAATTTAGGAATGCAATTTTTGATTCTCCTATTGAAGATTTATTTTTCTATGGTAATAAAGAAGAAAATATTGAATTGGAATATAGTTGTTTTTCTAAACATGAATGCCGTCAATTTAAAATTAATGATTATGATTTAGAATTTAATAAGCAAACAGAACCAATTTTTAAATATTTTTATAAGTTGATGGACAAAATATCTAAAATGAACCCGGATGATTTTGATACAAAATTTTCAAAACAACCGGAAGCTGACAGCTGCAAATATCTTAGGATAGATGAGAATTTTGAATATGAAGAAACCGAACCAAAATACGCGGATATAAGAATGGAAAATTTTATTTTTGATAAAGATATGATTAAAAAAGGTGCTGTAACAATAAAAAACGGTATTTTAAAAGAACATAATTATCAGGAGAATTAACTATGAAAATAAATTTCACAGGTCTGCAAAATCTCAGTTATATTAGAAATCCCCGACCGCCAAAATCGGTTTCTGATCATTCCGAGAGAATTCTTAACATGGAATTAGTCGGAGGTGATAAAAATGGGTTTTTAAATGCTTTAGAAAAATCACAATTAGATGATAAATTTATAAATAAATTACATCCTGATTTTGTTAAAATCCGTTATTTGAAATATCCGCATGATAACAGTATTCAAGTTGGATTAAACGACTGGCAGCTCAAATTAGAAGAAAAAAATATTCCGATGCTGATTTTTCTTGAAAAAGTGACCAAAAAAATCTGTTTATGTGAAGATATTCTTCCAATGAATTTAAAGTATAAAAATAGTGACCTTCCGGATAATGCATTAATGCACCATTCTCTTTCTGATTTTTTAAAAATCAGCAAAGAAGAATGTTTTCTTAAAACGCACGATATAAACAAAATTAAAGCAGGCGCAAAAATTATAAATAATCTTTTCAAAAATCTATTAGATGATTATTTCTTAAATTAAAAAAGAGACTAATTTTCAAAAATCAGTCTCTTTCATATTATGCAGATAATTCTTTAATCCGGTTTCTTAATTCCAAAATTTGAGAATTATAGTAATCTAACCAGGTTATGCCAGCCTCAGAATCTTTTAATTCAGGTTCGCATAATGCGCGTATTCTTTTTTTGTCTAATTCATCAATTTCAGATTGAATTTCAAATACTTTAACAGCATTTTCCGCTTTTAGACGTTTTTTGCTGCTTTCTTCATCACTGAGTTTTGTCCAGACTCCGTCTGTTTGTTCATATTCATTTTCGTCAATGGCAATGACACTATTTTGAAATAATATAATTCTTTTACCTTCATTTTGAGAATCTAATAAATTTGACCAATATTCATCGGTAATTTCTATTGCACTTTCAAAATTTTCTTCATAAAAGCCGTAATCTCTATTATTTTTTGTTCCGTAATATTTCATTATTTATACCTCCTTAAATCCGACAGCTATCCAGTAAACTCCATAGTAATAGCCATAGGATGATATTGCAAAACCTGTATTAACTACGTTTTGAATACCGGTGCTTGAGTTAGTACCGCTTCCAATTCTTGCTATTGCAATACTTGATACTCCTGTGAATGCTATTGGAAAAGTTACATTAGTGCTTGCCGAATTCAAAGAACCCCATTGAAGCAGTAAGCCATTCGGGAATAGGACATAACTGCTTGTATATTTTCCCGTAGCAGGTTTCCATTCTGTCCATTTTCCATCTTTAAAGTATCTCGTATATAATTCAAATTCGTTGTTCATTACATACCAGGTTTGGCTTATTAATGAAGTATCTAAATCTCCCATAACAATCAATATCGCATTAATACCCTTCTCCATACCGCCATAAGACTGAGGGCGATTTAAGGGAATAGTAAGGTCGTTGAATATATAAGTCCCTTTGGTCTTGTAAGCATTTAAATTTGTACCGGATTCTGCAATAATTTGATCTACATATTCCGATTTATCAACTTTTAAGTCAAGACCATTTTTTAACGTGGTATTCAATTCTGAAATAACTTGATTTGCATTATCTTTGTTAGCTTCAATTACAGAAGCGAGCGAGATGAAGTTAGCATTAACTTCACTTGCTTTAGCCTTAGTTCCCGGTATAAAGGAATAAGGTATCATTGAATCAGTCATAAATTTCCTTTCTGACTAATTTAATGAATCATATATGGCGTAGTTGAATACTTTATTATACCTTGAGTTTTAAAAATCCGTCAAGCAAGATTAATTTGCAGTTGCATGAACCTTATGTTTTTCATAAGAACCCAAAAATCTTATATATGTTGTTTTTTCTTTTATTTCACCAACTGCATTTAAAATATAAGAATCCTCAATATGTCCGTCGAAGTTGACTATAAAAATATACTCGCCGAATTTATTCTTAGACGGTCTTGATACAATTGATGATAAATTAATATTATTTTTTAAGAAAACTTCAAGAACTTTTAATAGTGCGCCGGGTTTATTGTCGGTAGAGAATGCTAATGAGGTTTTGTCATGACCTGTTATTGCCGTTTCATAGTCACCAATTAATACAAAGCGGGTTTGGTTTGTTTTATCATCATTTATATTTTCTTTTAAAATATTCAGCATATAGACATCTGCCGTTTTTTTGCTTCCTATAGCCGCATATGTCAGATTATAATTTATAAGATTTTTTGCAGCTTCAGCCGTGCTTGCCGCTTCGATTATATTGATATTTCTCGGCATCTCGTTGTGAATAAAATCCTGACACTGAGCCAACGCCTGAGGATGAGATATAATACCCGTTATGCTGTAAAATTCAGTTGTCCTTGATAACAGACAATGATTAATCGGCATAATATATTCTGATAAAATACATACATTAGGATTTTGAGTTACCATTAAATTGTCTAAAGATTCTCTTACATTGCCTTCTATAGAATTTTCCACAGGCAAAACTCCGAGTGTATCAGGATTATTATCAACATACTCCACCACCTGACGAATTGTCTGCATAGGCATCGGATGTGCTTTTATATTATACCTGTCGGTAAAATAATCTTTTGCCATCTCTGAAAAAGATGCGTTTGGTCCCAAATATGCGATATTCTGTACATCATTAAAATTCATTATTGCTTTAGCTCCGTATTTTTATTATAATTTCTCTGATATGATTATAGCAAGTAAATAAGTCAAAGGGCAAATTATATGGCAAATATTAAGTTTGGAACAGACGGCTGGCGCGCAGTTATCGGTGAGGATTTTAACGAAAGCAATGTTGAAATTGTTACAAAAGCAATAGGTAAATATATATACGATAACTTCGGGATAGAAAAAAAAATAATAATCGGTTACGATCCAAGAAATATGGCTGATGAATATTCCAAATTAAGCGCTATAATCCTTGCGAATGCAGGGTTTTCCGTTTTATACAGCAGCAAAATTATTCCGACCCCCGTCTTAGCATACAGCGCAAAATTATTGAATGCCTGTGCAGTCATGTTTACCGCGTCTCATAATCCACCTGAATATCTGGGTATAAAATTTATTCCCGATTATGCAGGTCCTGCTATTGATAGCATTACAGATGAAATAGTAGGTAACATTGATAAAGAGTTTAATCTTTCGGGGAAAGGCAGTATTGAAAAATATGATTTTAGCAAGGAATATTTTGAACATATCGAAAAATTAATTAATTTTAATAAAATAAAACGATTAAATAAAAATATAATTTTTGACGGCATGTTTGCTGCAAGTATAGGATATTTCGACAAACTTTTAAAAGACAATAATATAAAATTTGAAAGTATCAGAATGTTTTACGACAAAAATTTCGGCGGAGGAATGCCCGAACCGAAACCGAAATATTTACAAGAATTGATAGAGAAAGTAAAGCAAACCCATGATGCTGTCGGATTTGCTAATGATGGAGATGCAGACAGATTTGGCGTTATCAACGAAAGCGGCGAATATGTATCGCCAAATGAAATTATCGCAATTTTGTTAATCCATCTGAAAAAAAATAAAAATCTTGAAGGTCCAATTGTTAAAACTGTCGGAGCAAGTCTGTTATTAGACAAGGTTGCCGAAAAATTGGGTATCGGAGTTATTGAAACGGCTGTAGGTTTCAAATATGTAGGCGAAGCCATGCGAAAATATAATCCGATTATGGGCGGAGAAGAAAGCGGCGGATTGAGTATTCAGGGACATATTCCGGAAAAAGACGGTATCCTCGCGAATTTATTAATTTTAGAAGCTATGGCATATGAAAACAAAACCCTTGTAGAACTGCAAAAAGGGCTTTATGACTTTGCCGGATTCAAATTTTACAATGACAGAATTGATAAGCATTTAACAAATATTGAAGAAATAAAACCACTTTTGGAAAAAATTAAAAACATTAAAGAATTAGGAACATTTAATGTGAAATCTGTTGATACAAAAGACGGGGTTAAATTATATTTTGATGATAAGGTAAGCTGGATTTTAGTCAGACCAAGCGGAACAGAGCCGCTTTTGAGGATTTATTTTGAAAGTAATTCTGAAGATAAAATAACAAAACTAAAAAAATATATAGTTGAATATTTTGGTTAAGTTCAGGATGTAAGAATAATGTCATTCCCGCTCAATTGGAGATACCGGACAGCCTTGTTTTTAGGTCGCTACGCTCCCAAAACAATGGCTTCCGGTATGACATGTTTGGCTATTCTTGGGTTTGGGTAAAACTGTTAATCATTTTAATTGTATTGAAAGATTTATCCCAGACGCTTGTACCTGATGCTTTTTGGTATTTTTCCATTTTAGCAATTCTTTTTGTTTTTAATTTTTCTTGCTCTTTGTTAAATTTAGTTGTTTTTTTAGAATCTTTTGCTCTAGCCTCAACAATCGGTGATGCGTATTCCATAAATGTCTTGTAAGAAGCGTTATTATACGTTACTTTTGCTTTTGCAGGGTATGTATAGCATAAGTAATTGTATGAATACATTGTTCTTTTGTCACCTGCAGGATGGGTTGAAAGAATATCAATAGTAGAACCGCCTGCATTTAAACTGTTTAATAAAGAAATCATACCTAACGGGTTGTAACCGGCATTAACCATCATATCTATACCTGAAAGATCCGCTTCATATTCATCTGTTCTTGACATCTTTAAAAAACTTACATTAGCCGCTGTATTTGCAAGTTCCTGTTTGCTTGTGCTCAAATTAGAATTTGCGATAGCTGTAGCTGCAATTGTGTTAATAGTATTTTGTCTGGTTACATGGTTATTAACGATGTGTCCGATTTCGTGAGCTATTACCGCCGCCAATTCATTATCATCCGTAACAAACTTTAATAATCCGGTAAATACCCAGACTTCTCCATCAACATTTGCAAATGCGTTAACTTCATCAGATTCGGCAACTACAAACTTAATATTGTTAGGTAATTTACTTTTTGTTAAAAGATTTTTGCCTATAGTATTTACTTTTGTAACATTTGCTCCGCTTGTCCAGACTGTGTATGTATCTGCTGCTTTCGCAATTGTTTGTCCGAATAACATCATTGATAAGAATGAGCCAAACAAAAATGTTAATAATTTCTTCATGCTTTTTCTCCTTTTTAATTTTAATCTTTTTATTATTAATCAGTAAATCTGAATTTAATTAACGCAATAACCGCATGTATTCCGTCTTTCCATGTAATTTTTTTACCTTCCGCAAACTCTCTGCCGTAATAAGAAACAGGCAGTTCATATAATCTTGCGCCTCTTTTAAGAACTTTTGCGGTAATTTCCGGCTCAAAATCAAACCTGTTTGATTTAATTTCTATACCTTTTATAAAATCTGATTTGAAAGCTTTGTAACAAGTTTCCATATCGGTTAACGTCGAGCCGTATAATATATTTGTTAACAATGACAGGAATTTATTTCCCAATAAATGAGTAAACATGAAAGATCTGGAAGGTTTACCGCCTGACAGTCTTGTACCGTAAGCCACATCTGCTTTTCCGTCAAGAATTAGTTTTATAAGCGGTTCATAATCAACCGGGTCATATTCAAGGTCAGCATCCTGAATTACAATAATATCACCGCTTGCTTCTTTAAAACCGGTACGCAGCGCAGCGCCTTTACCTTGATTAAATTCATGATACAAAACCTTATATGGAAGTTTTGAATATAATTCTCTTGTGCCGTCGGTTGAAAAATCATCTATCAAAATAATCTCTTTTTCTAAGCCGCAAAAACTTGCATTTTCAACTTTTTCCAATATTGTTTCTAAGGTATTAACCTCGTTATAAACGGGTATCAAAACGGTAACTTTTTTCATCAGCTGTTAACTCCATTAAAATTTCTTCATCAAATGTACTTATATTTTGTATTATTACACAAAATATTGTACAATAAAATAAAACAGTGAAAAACTTTTTTAAAATTAAAAAGGATAGATGGTTTATGAAAGAGATTAAGTGTACCGATTTGGAATTAATGAACATTGGAAAAGAACTTATTAGAAGAGGCTTGCTATGCCTCGAAGATAAAGATATTCAAAAAGCAAAAGAATTATTTTTAGAAGCTCAGAAAATTTTTCAAAAAGTAAATTCCGCTGAATTCATTTCAATTTGCTTGAGTTTAACGGGTTTAAGCGAATATATGGCAGATAAAAATAATTATAAAAAAGCAATTGCTTTATTGAATGACGGAGGATGCATGGCATCATTCTCAAAAAGCAATCTGGCAAAAATTTTCAATGAATTTGCACTTGGAAATATAAATTACGGTGAAAAAAATGACGATGTTGCGATGATTCATTACCAAAATGCTGTAAATATCCATATAGAAGAAGATGAATTCAGCATAACAGGTCGTGTTTTGACAAGAATGAAACAATTACAAAATGGTTTAGATTTTTCACTGCCTATTAAGAGCGATCCTTTGGTTTCCCTTGTGAAAATCGGGCGTTCTATCACTGCATTGACTGATATAAATGTTCTAATGAAACTTATAGCGGAAGAAACAAAAATTGCTATTCAAGCAGACCGATGCACGGTTTTTCTTTATGATAAAGAAAAAAATGAAATATGGTCAAAAGTCGCTTTAGGTATGAATAGCGAAGAGATTCGTTTTCCTGCGGATAAAGGTCTTGCCGGGTATGTTGTAAAAACAGGCGAAACTGTTAATATTGCCGATGCATATAATGATGAACGCTTTAATAAAGATGTTGATTCAAAAACAGGCTATAAAACAAAAACCGTTCTTTGCATGCCGATAAAAAATAATAATAAGGAAATTATGGGCGCATTTCAGGTTCTTAACAAACTTGACGGCGTGTTTACAAAAGGCGATGAAGATTTACTTGATGCAATCGGAGGCAGCGCAAGTATTGCTTTAGAAAATGCTCAGTTATTCGAACAACAGAAAAAACTTTATAAGGAACAAAAGCAATTATTCGAAAGCTTTATTGATACGCTTGCAACCTCTATTGATGCTCGCGACAAGATTACTGCAGGTCATTCCACAAGAGTGAAATTATATTCAATGTTGATTGCCGATAAGCTGCAAATGGATGAAAAGAACAAAGAATTAATCGAAAAAGCCGCAACACTCCATGACATAGGTAAAATAGGCATAAGAGATTCGGTTCTTCAAAAAGAAGGTAAGCTTACCGATGAAGAATACAAACATATTCAGGAACATGTGCAGATTACTCACAATATTCTTGAAAAAATTCATATGTCTGATGATTTTAAATTAATCACGGAAATAGCATGCTCTCATCACGAAAAATATGACGGAACCGGATATTACAGAAAATTAAAAGGCGAAGAAATTCCATACGGGGGAAGAATTCTTGCAGTATCCGATGTATTTGACGCGATTACTTCAAAACGTCATTATCGTGAAAAAATGCCTATCGAAAATGCTATCAGTATTTTGATAAATGATTCTGATAAACATTTTGATAAAAACATTGTAGATACTTTTTTGAACATTTCTTTAGATAAAATTGTAAAAGTTTTTCTGACTGAAAATTACAATGACCTCCATGAGGATGACAAGAAAGAATTATCCGGATATAATCTAATTAATATATATAATTATATTAGTGATGAAAGTTCAACGGATGAACAAAAAAAAGTTGTAAATTTGTTTAATTTTTACTACTCAGGAAATATATAATAGAAAGGTTTTATAATCAAAGAATGAAAAAATTGCTTCAATTAACTGCTATATTAATACTGATAGTGAATTGCAATCCAAGCTGTGCAGTTGATTTGTATGATCAAATAGAACCGGTAAATCCGACAGAAGTCAGAACGACTCCTCAAAATTTGATTATTGCAGCTCCAAAAAGGGCAACTTTAATGCATAATGATGTTCATAATCATTATACTATTGCGTTTGACAGGTTTATGCAGTGTAACGTCAAATCAGCTTATATGAACTTTAAAATTCTTATTGAATCGGTTGTTCCTAATGATTATTCATATATGCAAATGGCAGAAAAAATGGCTGATATAGGACTTTTTAATTTATCTGACTTAGCAATTTCTAAAATATCCGATAAAGATATATC
>Ga0153920_1000344_pt1 | contig 19003 bp, 26 predicted proteins | sample TSNJ004MetaG_FD_104713 | JGI IMG/M metagenome (GOLD analysis project Ga0153920, IMG submission 104713) | Attine ant fungus gardens microbial communities from New Jersey, USA - TSNJ004 MetaG | ecosystem: Host-associated > Fungi > Mycelium > Unclassified | place: USA: New Jersey, Brendon T. Byrne...
CCTCGCATAGGCCATTGAATCTCATACAGCATGTCCTGTCGTGGTCGCAATTTCTTTGAGGTGAGAAAACACAAAGGGCAATGTTAGAGGCTTGGGCTTGAATAGTGTCTTCTGGCTAGTTTTTGAGTTCTATAACATACATCAGTTGTTAATGGCATGATCAGCAGGCAAGATACCCGACCATAGCCACAAGGCCGAGATCACCTTCGCGCTTCAAATCGGCTTTGATCACTGTCAGACTACGACCAGTGGATTCAGCGATGGCCTTAATGAGGAGACTCTCGCCGATACCAAGCTCAATACCTTCGTAGTCTGGACATAGCTTCTCGGAGTTAGTGACATGCATCAGATTCCTAGCAGAAGAACGTACTCTGTTGATGCAAAGGTATACTGTCTGAAGAAGTGATTTGTAGTCATCCTTTGTACTTCGTCGGATAACAAGTAGGAGGAAAGAGGTAAGATACGCATTTTTCTCAAGTCGTTTTGTCGTGCTTTCTATCAGGGAAAATGTCTTCGCTAATGCGGAGTATGGGACCCTAACGTATGTTTGAGAATGCTGTGCATATCAGAACGAATCAAACTCACGGTTGTCCGACCTTCCACCCTCCTGGTATGTCGACATCCTTTACCCGTAGTAATGCAGCTTCAGCTCTGGGGAGAATATGAGACTTTTTGATGGGAACAAATGGCGAATACGAACGTTTTGGCTGCTGCAGTACCCCCTACAGCAGTGGTCCCCTCGGGTTCATCCTTTTCCACCTCGTCCTCTCCGTCATCGTCACTGAGCTCGGATGCTACAGTAGCTTCTGATTCTGCGTGTGATGTCGCTATGTTAGTTGTTGCCTTGCTTTTTTGTTTCTGCCTAGGCTGGGGCGAACGAGAAGAGCAAGAAGAGCGTGATGAAGCAGATTTTGAGACCAAGGAAGATGAACCAGCAACAGGAGAATCGAGGGGGGGCATCATGCCTGAGAATTTGATTGAGTGGAGAAGATAACTGAAGTTAAATGGTAGACCATACTTGAGGACGGTTGATCTTCATCAGAGTCGACTATTCGACGCCTCTTTGTAGCAGGAGGGCCTATAAAGTGGTTATCAGGCGTGAGTTTCGCACTGCGCACGAGAATACGAACCATTCTTGACGGCTGCCTTCTGCTTTGAGCTTTTACCTATCCAGATTTTAGTAGAAGGAAGCCCAAGTATCATTTGACAGGAAACTCACAGGATTCGGGCATGATTACAGAATTATCGTCCTCTTCCTTACCCTTGGCTTTCTCTTCCTTTGATTCAGCGCGAGCTTTCCGTTTACCCCCCTTCCGTTCAAGAAGACTAGATTGCTGGGGTGGGGGAGTTTTTGCACCTGGAGACACTTCGAAGAATTTACCTGGTAGACATGAATTTAAAGATCACGTCAGGCAAGTATGGTAAAGGTATAGAGGGAGAGAACCTAGAGTCTGCTGACGACCCATCAACTTGATTGAGGTGCGTATGAACAGAACACGCGAAACAAACATGTGTACATACCGCGTCGCGTCTCGATTACGCATGACTAACAAGCCATTTCAGGGTCTGGCATTTTGTTGAAAGCCATCAAGGTGATCAAGACAAGCCTATCGCTCCTTCTAAGTCAGACACTGAGAATGATTACTGCCAGGATAAAGATATTTAGTGCTTGCTTTATCAAGACGCTCTCTGAGAAATGTGAGTTGAAAGAACAGTGCATTTCTCTCGCGAGATAGTAGTACCAGAATATTATTGCATATTACTATGAGTTTACTGTAGACCCAGAGGATGTGGATGCAAAGTGCTGGTCTAAAGTGGAAGTCAATTTTTGGAACTGCATCATTGATAGATCTTCTTCATTGGTTGATCCTGTCTTACGGGACTTGCCGAAACAGCTATACAGTCACAAGTGGCTTAGCCAAGCAAGTATCAACAAATTTGAAGGCCTCGGATATCGTCGCCGCCACCCACAAAGACCTTCATCATGGCTGACGCTCAAGTGTGTTCCTGCTGGTCTTGTCAGTGATCACTTGCTTACGGAATATGTTTTTCCAAACAGGTCGAAAAGGCATACCAGAAACAGCATCTCTTCCAAAATGCCAAGGCCCGCGGTGCGTCTAAGAACATAGAGGCTCCCGGCAGAAATGGTTGACATGGATATTGGCATGCAGGTGGCAAGATTATTACTAAGCAGAAGCGGTGGACCAAGGATGTTGGAATGGGGTTCAAGACCCCTCTTGAGGCGATCAACGGCACTTATATTGGTGCGTTTGCACAAAGACGTTCGACTGTGACCTGACCTGAGATGCTCATACAGACAAGAAGTGCCCTTTCACTGGCCAAGTGTCCATTCGCGGACGCATCCTCACTGGCAAGGTTGTGTCAACGAAAATGACCCGCACGATTATCATACGTCGGGACTACCTGCATTACATCCCGAAATACAGTGCGTGTGACCAGTTGCAGAGGGACTGTCTAACACGCTTTGCAGACCGTTATGAGAAGCGGCACAAGAATCTTGCTGCTCACGTGTCGCCTGCTTTCCGGGTTGAGGTTGGTGATACCGTCACTGTTGGTAAGTAGGCCGCAAAGTGTTGTTTGCAAGAGTGCTGACGACGGGCACGTGCAGGACAATGTCGGCCGCTGTCGAAGACGGTGCGGTTCAATGTGCTGCGGGTATCGAAGAACAAGGCTGCGACCAAGTCTTTTGGGAAGTTCTGAGTTAGTAGTGTTGTAATGCCTATTAACAAGTTATTGAGTTATGATGGATATGCAAACAAAAGCCAAACAAGAGGAGTGTACTTTACCACTGCTTTGCTTTGCTTGTGCTCGACCGTCAAGCTGGCGCCGACGCTGCTCTCTGCAATCGCCTCGCGCCTTGCCCGATCTCGGCCACAGTCTCCTGCGCAGATGGGCCAGCAGCCCTCCAAGAAAGGCAAGAGGCCCGCCCGGGACAGAGACTCGGCAGCGGACACTGCACTCCCCGATGACCCCGACGACTCGGCCGGGACGTCCGCCACGACTCCCGTTGCCAATGGCGTGGGAAGACACAAGCCGACTCTGCCCGACCCTTCCTCGCTGCCCCGCACACACCCCTCCCCGTACCCAGGACACCCTTCTCCCTCCGCCTCTCCTCGTCCTTCCCCTAACCCCAGCCCTGTCCCCCCCGACACTCCTACTACGCCTGCGATCCTCGCCAATGCCGCCCCCTTCGCCCCAGGCTCCGCTTCTTCTGCCGCCCCTCACGCAGAACCCATCGCCCCTAAAGACAAGCTCAAGCCTTTTGACGTCGACGACATGATCCAGCGCCTCCTCGACGTCGGCTACACCGGCAAGGTCTCCAAATCTCTTTGCCTCAAGAATACTGAGATCACCGCCATCTGCCTTGCTGCCCGCGAAGTCTTTCTCAGCCAACCTACTCTTGTCGAACTTTCCCCACCAGTCAAGATCGTTGGCGACGTGCATGGCCAGTATTCAGATCTTATACGCCTCTTCGAAATGTGCGGTTTCCCACCCTCCGCAAACTACCTCTTCCTAGGCGACTATGTCGACCGTGGCAAACAGAGCCTTGAAACCATCCTCCTCCTTCTTTGCTACAAAATCAAGTATCCCGAGAACTTCTTTCTCCTGAGAGGCAACCATGAGTGCGCCAATGTCACACGAGGTACTTTGATTGTGTCTCTCAGCACTTGTTCTCACACTCCCATCTCCGCCAGTATACGGTTTTTATGACGAATGCAAACGACGGTGTAACATCAAGACTTGGAAGACCTTTATTGACGTTTTCAACTGTCTACCTATCGTTGCCATCGTTGCGTCCAAGATCTTTTGTGTCCATGGCGGTCTTTCACCCTCACTACATACAATGGAAGATATCAAACGCATACAACGCCCAACAGATGTCCCTGACTATGGTCTCCTGAACGATCTTCTCTGGTCAGACCCCTCTGACACTGCCTTAGACTGGGAGGACAGTGAGCGCGGTGTTAGTTATTGTTTTGGCAAGGCTGTCATAAATGATTTTCTCCTACGCTACGATATGGACCTTATATGTCGTGCACATATGGTCGTGGAAGATGGTTATGAATTTTGGAATGACCGGACGCTTGTCACTGTATTTAGTGCTCCTAATTACTGCGGTGGTGAGTTCCCTCTTCTATGTTAAGTTTATCATTTACATCTTTCCAACGTTAGAATTTGACAATTATGGCGCTTGTATGAGGCAAGCCTGTTTTTATTCCTGGAATTCTGCCTTACATATTAAGCCTTTATCTTCAGTGTCTCGGAAGAGCTTTTGTGCGCCTTTGAGCTCCTCAAGCCCCTCGATGGCGCTGCATTGCGTAAAGAAATGACCAAGGCTAAGCGGAAAAGGTAAAAAACTTTTCCTCCTTTACCTCTAGATCACCCCTGAATCCAATTACCAGCTTGATGGCTTCGGCTAACTAATCAACCGATCAGTGTTCATCGCTGCCACTGAAGAATGCTAAAACATCACACAACTCATTGCCGCTTACCATTGATGCCTCCATTATACTTGGAATCGGTGTCATGGCCAGCCCCTCTCCTGTCTTTCACTCACGTTTTTGCATTCACTCCGCTTTATCCGCCGGTGTGGTTTATTAAGTGGCCTCTACCTTCTCCACGTCCCTCATGACTCTGCAAGTATATTGCGCCGATGCCTGCTTCTGGGTCTTCGGACTTCTGTAGTTCTAATCCTTGTCTGTTTTATTTTTTCTGTTTGTTATTGGGTACATACGTAGCACTTCCCATTATCTCTTTTCTCTCTCTCTGCTTCTTCATTGAGTACTGTGTCTGCTATTTCTAATGATTCCCCCGCCATCATGACCATCTCGTAAGTCCACCCTAAATGTAGACTCAGTATCTTACCCCTGCCGTCAAGGAAGTCCAACAGAGTATTTGTATTTATCGTCACCTCGTCTGCTATAAACACGACATCATTTTCTTGCTGGTTCATTTTAGGATTGTCGGGTTTCGTTAGTATTAGACACGGTGTCGTGTCAAAAGTTGTCCGTTGGGTGTCAGTGGACATTGGAATCATCCCTATCAATGATTGAACTGCAAACAGGATCAATAATTATATGAAAGTGTCTTAATCGGCCTCAAGATACAAAGAAAGGGAAGGATTAGGTTATTGATTACAATGAAACAATCAAGAGATATATCAAGGGATAGAACTGTATAATAAATTGTTGATTCCAAACAAAAAGATCAAGTGATAGATCGTCACTCATAAACACATGCACAAATGCATGTATATATATTTAAAGCATAAGAGTACGCGTCTATCTATTTCCACCGAAACACTTTGAACAAGTCAATGTCTTGATGAGTCCACGGACGTACTTGGAACCAAATTCGATATTTCCAGAATCAGAAGACAACAACAACGGCGATGCAACTGTTGGTCTGGATGAGATGTCACAATAGAATGAATTAACCGTATATTAACCTAGAACACGGGACTTGAGACCTGACAGAATGACTGCCGACGCCATACATGGATTCATCCATCATCAGAGGGATGAATGAACATGTCATAGGAAAGGACAGCGAAGGCGAAAACAATCGCAGAACAGCCTATCAGACTCCAAACGGTCACAGTATCCATCCCGAGTCCAAAGACAAGCTATAGTTGGCTATCATTCAGAGGATAAAATGATGCAGACCTTACGAGGACACCTACATCAGATATGAAAACGAGTACAATGGTCATCAAGTTGCCCACTGACGTGACGATGGGACCCCATATGCCTAATAAAACCTGTGAGACCACCAATTCCAGTCAGTGTTTCACGTTTGTCAGATTCAAGCATTCAAGAAGCATACCATCGAACCGGAATTGAAGATAGTACCACTGAACGCAATCCCGGCGATGCACACAACTGTCCATCTATCCTTGGGCAGCCGAAAAATCTCAATACCGGTACGGTCGCACATGAGTAGAAGCACCCAAAGGAAGATCCCAGTTGCGAGTCCAACGAGGGTGGCCATCAAATTCGAAAACAGAGCAAAAGGAAGAGGGTTGGTAGTCCGTGAAAACTCGTGTTCAATCTCGCTTTCTTCATCGCCCGATATGCTCTGGTAGAGGCTCCTCTCTTTTTTTCTCGAGTCGTTCGGAAGGACAACGTACATCTTGTATGAAACTTGATATAGCCCATATGAGAAAGAGGCAACCAGTGTCAAGAGATTACCAAGGACGGGAGCATTGGATATAGCCTGAGTTTGGTTCTTAGGAGTAACCGCTGTTCTTCCATATACAACCAAAACTACGCCTGCGGTTGCCAGCACCACAGCAACCATTTTCCTAATTTCTAACTTTAAACCAAAGGCCTTGATGGAAATAAGATAAACGAAGAAAGCATTGGTGTTCCAGATAGCTGAAAGCACAACAATCAGATCATGATGGATTCTGTTGGGGTGCTACTCACCAGTGACATCAGATACGCTTGATAAGCATCACATGTCAGTGGTTCGATGGATAAGGAAGACGGGATTCTTACGGTGCCAGGGGGATTGCTGCAAACCAAAGAAGTGCAGGTAGTGTGATGCCAATCGTTAATGCAATGATGAACAAAGCAGACTTGAACTTAGGAAAGGGTCTAGGTCCATATACGGATGATCTAGAATTTGACTTTGAAGAGAGATGGTTGACTATCGCAAGACGTAGTTCTGAGAGAAGGCCGGAGATGGTGTAATCTGTGGTGGCTGAAAGATACAGCAAATGTAAGGGGAAAATGAAGGAGAATGAAGAGTGTACGATGTAACTAAGCCGCCGGCACGGTCAGTTATACTGGCTGACGGTGAAGAGGAGTTCCTTACAATATGAAGAATGGCTGGCGATAATGCAGATTAGTCTGAACATACTACACACGATGACAATTGAATAATCTTTGAAAGCAATGGTCGGAATGACATACTTGGGTAAGCTGGCTTTCGATCGTGAAACCAAGAAGAGTCACAACGAATAAAATTACAGCTGACTTGCCGCCCAGGTGGGGAGGAGCGGATACCAGGCTATTTCTAAAAGGCATTCAATGAGCGATGTAGCATGTAAGGGACTCTAGTTTACATTTCACAGGTTCAGGACAGAGCTCCACCGTCGGAGAGTCACGTGTCGGAAACATCCCCCTCGAACCACACGACTGCACTAGCAAACTTCGTCCACGCCCTATTCCCTTGGCCACAGACCTTATGTAGACACACACCTGTCATTGGGCCTTACCTAGGCTCTCCGCGCCCAGTACTAGCTTGCTTGTTGCAAAATAAAAATGCTGGATACAAAAAAAGAAAGTCACGTGCGGGGCTAAGTTCTGCTCAGCGTCGACGCCGGCAAAAAAAGCAATGCTTCGAGCACTTATTGCAACAAGCCGACCCCTCATAGCCCGACTCTGCGTCGCTACCCTTCCTACCTTATCTCACCACCACCATGCACACATCCCGTCTATTCCGTCACAAGCGCTGTCGATAGCACGAGGGATGAAGGTTCGTGCTTCCGTCAAAGTCATGTGTGATGGGTGCAGCATTGTGAAAAGGAAAGGACGTGTGTATGTCTTGTGTACAAGGAACCCGAAACATAAGCAAGTGTGTGGTGTAGTTTTCTTAGCTTTTGGTGTGTTGCTCATACGCCTTTGCAGCGCCAAGGATAGATCGTACAGAGATGGTTTTCAACACAGATGGAATTGCTTGTTTGGAGATCACACACCAAAAAATACAGATATGGATGCTGCACTATTGACGGGTCCACAGTTGGAACTCATACTCCGTTCCATCCTTCTGCTTCTGTACACCAGCGGGAACATCAAACCCGACCCAGTCAACCAACACTTGATGCAATTCCTGCTTCCACTTGCCTTCTGTCCTAAATTCGGGCATAAAAGTATCACATTCATAGACTGGAGTTGTAATGCGGGTGACAAGGACCCGGTCGACGAGAGCTTCTGGTGAGGGCTCAAGTGTTGCTTTGTACAATGATGCACCACCAATGATGAAGGCCCGGTGAATGGGAACTGTGTGTTTGAGTTTGAGAGCATCTTTCAGTGAGCTGGCGAGAACAGCCGTCTCCGGAGCGGCGTCTCTAGAGGGTTTGTTGTTGAGGATGATTGTTCGTTCCAAAAAAATTCAAATGACCATACAATGTGTAATCTGGGTTATTGCTAATAACGATATTAAGACGCTTTGACAAGGGCCTGTACTTGGCTGGGATGCTCTCCCAAGTCTTTCTACCCATGATGACCGCATTCTGAGTTCCCTCAGGAGCATTTTGGGTTGCATGCATAAAGTACTTCATGTCTTCGTAAATGCACCATGGCAGACGCCCGTTCTTGCCAATTCCATTTGCCGTGGTAGCGGCAACGATGATGGAGAGACGGATCATGGTAGATGTTGAGGTGTAAATTTGTATTACATGTTCATTATCGACTTTTAATTCCACTTTTTCCATTCAGATCCGCTAGGCGGCGTCACCTCTACCCTCTTCTTTCCTACATTGTTCCAATCAGTACTTAGTGTCGTGCCTCCACTTTCCGAAAAGCTCTTGACCATTGCACGACGTGTATCCTCGTCTGCATCTGCATAGATCTTTTGGAAGAAACTATTGATCGTACTGTCACCCCCGACATTGGGATCTTCCTCCGTAGTCTTTTCTTTTTCAGAGCTGAGAATGTCATCCGAAATGCCTTCCCAATTTTTAGTTTTTCTGGGTCGGGAGGTGGATTCGGAGGGTCTGTAAGAGGCATTTGCTAGGGCTATTGAATAGAATTGGGTTAGAAGTCAGGCAAGGCGATGGTGGGCGTTGCTCACGATCAGGAGCATCTCCAATGAGCCCTCCCCACCGACCCAAAACTTGCTTTTTAAGAATGATCTCAACCTTGACCTTTCCAACCGCGAATAAGCTGTTTTCGGGATCAATTTGACCCTTCAAGGGCTGTAAATTGAGGGTTATCTCGCCGCGGGTATAATTAAGCTATAGTGCAACGTTATAGAGGACTCGGCCAAGAGTGGGTTATTGAATCACCTCTCGGGGTTGGAATGAGACGTTGATTTGAGCAGGGTCGGCGTTGCGGTCGAAAACGGAGATGTTGACTTTATCGTCTGTTTCGTAAAATTCGTAACTAAGACCTGTCAAGTCTTATTCTGAAGGCAAAGGGACAGCAAAAAAAAAACACACCGGGGAGTCATGTAAGAGTTTGTAGAAATTAGAGATCAAGTGTATGACGCTTCGAGTACATTCTATGTTCCTCTCCCACGGATCCATGATCTGAGAACAAAAGCTGTATGTAGCTGTTTATTTCTATGTCTCTCGCACAGCAGCTCCAAGCATAATACGTGGGAACTTGTGACTCATCAGCTTCTTGGGAGTGGTAAAGACACTTGGATACCAGTTTATCCACACGTGACTAGACGGTGTTGTTTGTGATATTCTGGCCCGCTGCGACTTCAATGCAGCCATATGAGGACTCGGACACTGACTGCGACGATCTCCGCAGATGCTCTACCACCGACCCCAGCGATCTTCACAGATGTCCTCCCACCAACTCCGACGACTTCCGCAGATACTCTGTCACTGGCCCCGTCGATCCCCGCAGGTGTTTTGCGACCAGCCGCGATGACTCCCGCAGACGCCCTCCCAACGACTTTCTCTTCCCCCCGTCCGTCTCCTCGACCGCGACCTCAACACCCCTGCCCTCCCGTGCTGCCTCACCGCTCCCCCTGCAACATCGCATCTATCCTTCCTGGCCCTCTGACACAGATGACGAGCTATTTTCCCCGCTCATCTCGTATAATCCTTCCCGCAGCTCTTGGTGGCCCGACCAGCGCGCCCCTTGGTGGAATTCTTCTCCCAGACGTCGCTCTCGCAGCTGGCGTGCTACCCGCACTGCGAAGCGCTGGCTGCGCAACCTCGTACGGCATCCTCTCTTTCCCAGTCAGCCTATCACCATCGTATGTGTTCCTCCTTACTTTCTACCTCTCGTCTTACTTTTCATGCAGGTCCTGACCCTCATTCTCCTGTCTCTATTTGCCATCCTGCTAACTCTCCTGCTCATCTACATCCTCAATCCAGACAAAGACCCTTTGCCTTGGCGCGCATACTGTGCCTATCCTTCTATATATAATACTCATCAACCCCCCAACCCTGCTGCATCATATCCTAGTCCGAATTTTCCACCTTCACATGCTTTACCCTTCCCCCCTCCCGATCTCGACAAACTTCCTCCTGCTGGCATTTTCCTGGGCGTCTTTTCTATCGACTCCGCTATCGAACGCCGCCAATGGGTCCGTTCTACTTGGGCTAAACATGCCAGGAGCAGAAACGGTGCTGGCGATGGCGACGGCGGCCTTGGAACCTCCCGAACCATTGTCCGGTTCGTACTAGCCCAACCCCGTGGGGATTGGGAGCGCCGCATTCAGCTTGAACAGCAGTGTAGGTGTCCCCCTCGCAATGTTTGTCAGGGTTGCTGACCGGATACACACAGTATACAATGATATTATCATTCTGCCAATGTGGGAAAACATGAACGACGGCAAGACACATACTTTTTTCTCTTGGGCTTCAATCAATGCCTGGGTACCTCCTGTTATGACCAACTCCACTACCCCGCCACCCAGTTTTACTTATTCGAATTACACTTCTTCCCCACCCGCTCTCGCACCCCATGATTCCTATGCTGCCTCGATCGACGTTGCTTCTGCCAACCCAAGGAACTGGGTGAGACCAGACTATGTTGTCAAGGTTGATGACGATTCCTTTGTTATGCTGGCAGAACTGGAAGCTCGCCTCCGTCTTGAACTTCACACATTCCACGATAGTCGTCACACTTCCAGTACTTCACGTGGTGTGACAATGATGTTTGATGCCAATGCCCCGACCCAGCTGACCGACAGTGATCCGTTGATATATTGGGGGTATCTTGTAACCAACAAATACCATCAATTTATGGCAGGCGAGCTGTATGCACTAAGCTGGCCTTTGGTAGACTGGGTGGCAAAAGACCCAATGGTCAAAACGATGACCAAGGGTGCTGAGGATAAGCAAACCGCCAAGTGGATGCGCATACATCCAAGGCGTGACGAAATTCGATGGACAAATGAGCGCTGTTGGATCTACGACCATCCCAGGTCTGGCACTGTGTCAGTTTTATTTTTATTCACTTATTGGCTCTGAGCCCTCATTTCCGTCTTAGTTACGCCCATGGTTTCCTCTTCCCTTCCGAGGTAACCCGCGTAAAACGTCAAATACAGGAAGCATATGGTGATAATGCACAGAAAGTATTGAGAGATATGTCACAAACTCCTGCGAACGGGAATCCTCCTACACCTGCGGACTGGGCGCATTCTAGCGTATCAACCTTTAGGGTGAGGTATGCTCCCCCACTTCCTGATCTGTCGATATCGCAGAGTCTAGAGGCACTTGTGGAAGGAAGTGATATGTCGCTACTAAAAGAAGGTGCGGTTCATCTGACGCATGGAGGATACTTGGAAACTGACTTGACAGATACAGGGAGTGCCATGACGCCTGAATATGCGTGGGCGCATCGTGAAGGCCGACAAACCCGGTACGAAAGTAACCGAGTAGGCGGAACCGTTGCAGTACACTTTATCAAAAAACAGATATGGTTCTTGGAGACTGCCATGGCGATGTTGGAGGGAGACGAAAGATCGGAGCATGAAATGTTCGAGGAACGTCAAGTATCTGCAGCTGTATCTGCAGCTGCGCTATCGGGAAACCCACGGCATCCGGTTGAACAGCATGCTATTGCCAGATGATGCTGATAGACGGTGATCGCTTCGCCCTTTGTATTTTTTGATTTTAGATTTTTTGTGTGGTTTGTGTGGAATGGACCCAAAGGCGCATAGTACTCTATTTCTTGACAGTTCTTGACTAATTCTATCCTTGTTTTATTGTCACTGGACTTTTCAGCTGCCAACTCTTCACATTTGTAGATATTTATACCTCAATTGTTCCGTCAATCTGCTTGTCCTTGCAAAGAAATAGAAATAAACAATCCCTAATACGAATAGAAGATTCTATGACAGCATCGCTAGAGAGCATTATCCGAAAAATCATGATATCCATCGAGACTACTGCCAGGCGTCGCGCGTTGCCCATGCAACTCAGTATGAAGTGCTAGAGGGACGGCAGATTGATACCGTGTGGTCACAGCACGAAGAATGACAGGTTCCCAGTGACGGAACCATTCTCCTTCGCGCTGACCTATGAGTTTATATGGGCCTGAAGGGGTTTGAACAATTCGTGTTTGAGGATGCGGAACCCAATGAGGACGGGGCGAACTCGTAGACGGAAGAGAAGTGATGGATGTAAAAGCGGTCGCGGAAGAGGATATTGTAGGAGACAGGGTGGATGAACCAGCGACAGTGTCTTGGTAAGAAGGTAGATCACGGTCCTGGGTTGTGGTGGCTGTAGACGACGGACTCGAAGGAATCCACCGCTTCAAGGGATAAGCACTTCCACAAACTTCCCACTTACCTCCACCACGAGGATGAAATTGCTTAAATAACCAGATGAAGGGATAGATAAACAAGATGATTGAGATAAATTTTAACCACTTATTTGACAAGGTTCGTGAAAGTCGATTTGAAGAGCGAATATGGATTTTGGAGTTGATAGGTGTAAAAGAGACTTGGATGTTGCCGTGGTAGGGAGCCAATGCAATTGCGGAACGTATAGCAGATTCCAACTGAGTGAGATCCCAGCCGTAGAGAAGTTTTGTGTAGACGAATTCTTTGAGGAGTTTTGGGCTGGAACAGTAGGAATCTGCCCAATGGCGCAGAGTCTTGGAACTGGTGGAGGTTGATGGAAGGTCTGAAAAGGCTAGTTTGGTGGAATGAGTTGCTGTCATGGCAGCTGCCTGGGACCATTGGCCATTTGCTAAACCAGGGACGGATGTCCAGGGTGGAATGCCTCTGCGGGTGCGTTGTTTGATCCATTCACTGTAATCATTCCGTTCTCGGCGACTCGCTCTTCGGCATTGAGTGGCCGCATGTGAAAGATGATCAGAAGCAATTAGAGGAAGGCCATCTTCCGGAAGTGAAATCGGACCCCTTGTCGTGGGCGATTCGACTTGGCGGACCATTCTACCACGATATACAGGCTCATTGTCAGCAACAGACCAATGGATGGGCACGGCATCGTCAGTATCGTGAGTAGACATTTTCGAGTCAGCAAGAGGAGGGGTGGAGGTTTGAGATGAGAAGGGAGGAGTGATATGGATGTAAAAGTCAAAATCGGTTACATTTTCGGTAAAGGATTCTGTGCGATTTGAATGAGAGGAATTGTCAGACGATGTGGCGAAACGATAGTGGGTCTCGGGATGGGTGCCCTGACAGTGAAGGCGATAGCCTGGTGGACACTGGTAGGCTTGATTGAGGAGGAACTGGAGCAAGGCATCGGCTGATTTTGAGATGAGTGCTCATGAGGAGTGCTCGGTGCTGCGAACGAGACTTGCCGTGGGCATTGAGGGATCTGTCGTGAGAGACGATATCTCCGTTGTCCAGATGAATGAGCTGGACGTTATGAGGCACAGGGTCGGGGCCTGGTACAATGATCATGAGTGACAGGGGCAAGCTGGGTACGTGGCGTGATTGCTTTGTTCCAACCCGACATGTCTTCCACAATAATCTCACCTTCAATAATACTCTCACCCCCGACAATACTCTCACCCTCCACGTCCCTCTCGTCCTCGACATCCCTCTCATCCTCAACACCCTCAACAACTTTCTCGCCACCTTCTTCAACCATGTCTACATCATTCACATCCTCATTCTCTATCTCTTCGACTACAGACACCACCACCACCACCTCATCATCATTACCATCCACTTCAACCTCAACTTTATCAATACCTTCAACCTCAACGTCAACAACGTCATCAACAACTTTGTCAACCTCAACGACATCATCAACGACAGCAATCTCAACGGCAACCCAGACAACTTCCACCTTAACAATTTCCGATTCTACGACTACCACCTCAACAACCCCCGATTCTACCTCAGCAACAACAACTTCCTCCGACGCTCCTTCAACGTCTTCCTCGCCTACCCTAGAGCCGGCCTCGTTTTCCAGTCCGACCCCAATGTAGGTTTCAGGCTACCTCTTCCACTGTCTTCTGAAGCGCCCACTTTCCTAGAACAACTCTCTCGTCTACTTTGTTCATTAGCACAACAGATCACCGGGGTTCTCCCACTAGTACAGCTCCTTCTCAAATCACCTCCACTTTTGTTTCCACAGAAACAGGTGGCTCTGTTTCTACTGTCACTCAGATCATTGCAAACCCCTCCCTTGCCCCCAACAATACACCCTCCAGAGGATCAGGGTGAGTGTTCCCGCCATTCACAACGCACTGGTGGTTCCTGAATACCCTGTACTATTATCAGCTTCTTTGACAATACTGCTGCCGTTGCTGCCGTTTTTGTCCTTGTGGGTCTAGCGGCAACATCTGTGGCCCTCTGGATTCTCTTTGCTATTCGGCGCCGCCGACGTCAACTCCGCTCCGAAAATGATACCGCACTCGTGGCTTCCCAGGCGGCCACTACACACCGATCACTGCTTGGAGATGATGATGATCCTCATCAAGCGCGCTTCAGCGCCTCTGCATTAGAAATATCACAACAACGGTCTAGCTCTCGCCTTGCGTCTACATATTTTGGCACACAAGTCCCGTATCATGACGACCCTGATCATCCGGTAGAATCCTTCAACCCATACACCGATTATGGTTATCCTCAATCAATGCCTTCTGGCCCGTCCAAAGATGGCTATGCTCCTGCGCGCACGAGTTCACCACCCGCGGCAATCATCAATAGTGATCCCAGTCGCAGGCTCAGTACTAGCGGAAGCATGGGAAGTCTTAGTGGCCAAGAGGGGTACATAATGGGCACACACTCCACAACCCCTAGCGGTGCAAGCTACGAGCCGCTGATGGCATCTTATTTCAGGCAATCAAATGGCAGCAACCAGCTTCCCGGCTCGCCCCTTCCATCTACTCCCTCTGCAACGCCGATAGCCAAAGTTCAATCTCCATCCGATCACTCTTCTCAACCACTACTGGACGATAGAGGGCTTACAGAACCCACAGAACCTACCGAAGCTCATTCAGTCTTTGTTTCGGATGATAGGCTGGATCCTGGACTACGACAGCGGCAAAGGGAGGCCGATAGTGCCTCCATGAAAGATTTGAGAGATGAGGAGGACTATTCACGACCAGTACTTGGAGTACGCATTTTTTCTCAATAATAAATCTTCCTTTTCTGACAGTGGTATAGGTTCGTAACCTACCTTGAATTCGGTTTAATTTGCTGGCGCTGCATTCATACCACTACTGACATTCTTTCATCCAAAAAGTGCACCATCCTTATGCACACTCATGGACTTTCTCGTTTTCCCTTGGACTGTCTTTTTGCGATCACATGGACCTTCCTCCTATTCATCAAGTATGTCGATGTGTAAGACCTTTTCTTGCATGCTTTATATCCCCCAGCATTTGCTTTATCATTCTCATGTCATGGACTTCTTCTGCATCTGTGCTCCTCTATTTCGTTCGTTGTATCTACCTCAACATTTTCATATCTTCCCAACACGATCATGATTGACAACAACTTTAAGCTTTTCGACACTTGGCACAACAAAATTGTTCCTTTGCAAATACAAGATGCCGCCCTGTCTCCGCAACCAATGGTGTAATAGGAGTCATGATCCTACCTTTCAACAGGTTTCAAAACTCGGAACAACAAGCTTCTGTTCCTCCAAATACCAAAAGTTCAATCTTCTAGGATTCATCCCCTCTTGACCAATTGGACAAAGTTGAACCCAGGTGCCTACAATTCCCATTCCAATCGCGCTTCTGAGTACATTGAGATGTTCCTTTGAGACAGAAATGAGCACCGTTATCTCATCTTCGAGCGGGTCATGCTCATTTACAGCTTGAGTCTTGGGCAGGTGGGCAGGACCCCGGAGAGTGACAGATGTATCGTATCCATTTATCCCCAAACCGGGCCATGGAACCAAAATCATCTTTACTAGTTTTGTTTCAAGGTCATGCTCAACAGCGTCGACAGTATCGATGAGACCGTCAAATAACATCGGTTTGTATGATTTGGTAACGCAAGAGGTAAAAGCACCAGGCGGAAAGATTTGTTTGATCCGCCGGAGATACCCTTCCTCGACGAGTCCAGGTGTGTGAAATTTTGGAAATGGGTTTGTGGACGAAAGTAATGTTTTCAATATTTCCGGGACTGGTCTAGAGATAGACACGGGGGAAGCCACAGTTTCATTTTCCTCACCTTTGTTCTTGCTTTCGTCTAAAGTTGCTTTGCTGGTCCTGGATTTGATCGGGACAAGAACATCGTCATCATCGTTGACATCCTCAGTTTCACTCCAGATATCACCATCTTCATCATCTGACCACACACTGTGCCTCCTTTGCTGACCCCAGTATTTCGAGCAATCAGCACCAAATGGATCACGAAGAAATTTGGCTATAACCGACGTGAGTGGGAGCTCCTGAAGAGCTGTTTCGGCAATCTTGAGTGCATTTTGGTACTTTCGCTCGTCCTTGGCACCAGGAAAGACTCTATTTCTGAGGATAAACCTGAAGAAAAAGCAGAGAACACGCGGCATGATGTCGAGATTGTGATCCGACCTTTTGAAACGGGTAAGTAAACTCATCCCAACGTGCACATATACAGCTTCTTACCACCAGAAATTTGACCACGGGAATACGAGCTCAAAAAAATTTTGGCAGCTTTTTCTGGGTCCTTAAGAAAGTCAATGAGATGTCCTTCCCGACGAAGTTTATCTAGTTCCAAAAGTTGTCTGACAGCTTCGTCACTGCCGACGTTGATTGGTTTCACGTTACAATGTGCATATGGCGGACGAACAAGGCCACCAGTCCTTCTCTTCGGTTCCCAGACGGGGTCGATGGAGACATGTGTAGCGGTAGATGCCAGTAGTTCAGAAGACTTTTGGCCAGTTTCTTCGTCGGAATAGTCTGGAGAGATAAACTCTGATTCTCCTTTGGGCTTTGGTTTGTCCGTGCGATTCCATACAGGAGGATAGCCAAGGGCGCCAATAAAGATGCAAAACTATCGCACAATAAGATTAAGACAATCTGTCTAACGACTTTCGTACTTGATTCCAGAAATATTTTGGACCTGTCTTTCCATTGCGTTCGGATGGCCAACGTCGAGCTCCTCGAAAGCAGGAAAGTGCGGAGTGTATTTTGTCCAATTCGCGTTGTTCTCTGATTGTTGATCAAGTGCTCGATGATCGGGCATTTGCAAAACCAGAAACAAAAAAAACAACATACGGATTGAAAGCAATGGGAGCTCGTTTATCGTCTTGTTCTGACCATTCCTCCCACCAACTTTTGCGATCACCCGAACGAGACTTTGGTGGCGCTGGCCGATGGAAAGGCTCTGAATCCCACTTAAAATCAAAATCTGGCTCCTCATAGATGGGCAAAATTGCGGTAGGTATCCCAACTCCATCAACCTCCTGTCCATTACCATCTTTTTCTACCCTGATACCGTGTTCTTCGAATTCTTTGTAGGGAGTGATCTCAACCCCAGGTGGAGTTGGTGGAAATGGTGGAAACGCGATCAAGAGCTCGGCATGAAGAGACTGCATTGTTTCGTATCCTCACAGCGTACACTTGCTGAACAGGAAGAGTAGCAGAGAAGTACCGAGGTCCCGAGAATTCCACATCGTCAAGTGTTGCCTTTAAAGGGAAAGTTGCCCATAACCAGATGACAATTGGGCTTTTGTGTATGACTTTGAGAGAAAAATCTCTTCATGTATCACTTGCAAGCAGGATAGAGTGAAAAGTAAGAAAAGGACGATCCCCAAGTATAGGGGAATATCACTTGGATTGCTGAATTGAGACCGGGCGAAAGGGGGAGGTGAAAAACTCGTTGCAAACGTCTCATTTCAACTATCTCTATTTATCTCTTTCTAAAGACAATGAAAGTGAAACACTTGATCATCAAGAGGTGAAACCTAAGTTACTCTTAGTGTAGTGCTCCAACATGGATGACCTCTGATGTAGACTATCCATTGATGATTGTTCTTTTCCTGCATAAGTATAAGTATAGAACCAGGTATGTCTGATTTTTGTAGATTTCCCAAATCGCGTCTTACATAATAATTCAGTCAATCCTTGTTTCTAAAGGTTTTGATCTACATACAACACATTCATTTTAATCGTTTCCAACAATCTCAAAAATGACCTCTTCGACTCCAGATCCCTTTACAGATCGCTTCTATGACATCCCCCCTCTTGAGAACGATGGCTCCAATTTCCGAGCGTGGAAATTCCGGATTTCGACAGTCCTGGAGCTCCGTGACCTTATGGGAATAGTAGATGGCTCCGTGAAGTGCCCAGACCCAATTTTTGACAAGAACTCCAATATTGTCACCAATCAGGTAGACATTGATGCCTGGGCTCACAATGACCGGGAGGCCAAGGCTCAGATTATTCTGAGCTTGGAGGACGAACCTTTGAGAGGTATTCTGCATACTACGACAGCCTCAGATGCTTGGGACAAGCTGAACGAACGCTATGAAGGAAAAGGACTGCATACCATTGTTCATCTCATTCAGGAAATTTTTCATGCCTCATTTTCAGATGAAATGCCCATGGCGCCACAACTATATGAAGTCCGTTACAAGGCACACATTCTTAAGACTCTTGGAGAGCCAATTTCTGATGCCGTCATTGCCTATGCCATGCTCCTTGCCCTCCCTGGCTCCTATTCAGCACTTCGAACCTTTCTGAGCTCTAGTCTAGCCACTTCTGGTGATTCTTCACTCTCAACTGATACAGTCATCACCCAAGTTCTCAATATGGAGAGAACTGTGAAGCTAGACTCGTCTCAGGCCAAGGGTAAATGTGCAAGCAGGAGCAATGCTGGGGTTGCTCAGAAGGAATTGAAGTGCCATTACTGCGAGAAGAAGGGACACATGAAG
>Ga0153920_1000347_pt1 | contig 18945 bp, 15 predicted proteins | sample TSNJ004MetaG_FD_104713 | JGI IMG/M metagenome (GOLD analysis project Ga0153920, IMG submission 104713) | Attine ant fungus gardens microbial communities from New Jersey, USA - TSNJ004 MetaG | ecosystem: Host-associated > Fungi > Mycelium > Unclassified | place: USA: New Jersey, Brendon T. Byrne...
CCGCCAAATACACCTGCTATACAAACGCCTTCGTCCTTTGTCGCAATCAAAACACTGTCACTGCATAATTCTCTTTCGATATTATCAAGTGTGATTATTTTTTCGCCTTTTCTTGCACGTCTAACGCATAAATACCCGTTTAGTTTATCCAAATCAAACGCATGCAACGGAATACCATATTCCATAAGTACGTAATTTGTTATATCTACAACATTATTGATAGAGCGTATTCCCGATGCTAACAGTCTTTTTTTCATCCAATCCGGAGACTGTTTGATTTTAATATCTTTCAAAATACTCAAAGAATAGTATTTACAAACATCTTTATCAATTATTTCAACCTTAAATTCATCAGTTGTTAAATTAATCGTTGATTGCAGCGGTGAAAATTTTAACGGTAAATCGAATATTGCACTCAATTCTCTCGCAATACCTATAACAGACATTTCGTCGCCTCTGTTTGCGGTCGGAGCAACATGAAGAATATAGTCTTTCTCAAAACCTAAAACATCTTCAGCATTTTCACCGATTTTCACATCCGAAAAAACTCTGTCAAGCATTAAAATACCGTCTTCTTCCTGATATCCGCAGTCCAAAACGCCTAACTCATCCGCCGAACATAACATTCCTTGAGATTCGACCCCGCGAATTACTGCAGGAGTCAATGTAAACATCTCTCCGGTTTTTCTGTCTAAAACCTGCGAACCGACAGAAGCATAAGGGATAATCCTTCCGACTTCAAGGTTTTGCGCTCCGCAGACAACAGTTCTTTCACCATCTACAGTAGCTATAGTTACCAGACTCAATTTATCCGCGTTCGGATGTCTGTCTATTTTTTCTATTCTTGCTGTTTTTATATTAGTAAATTTAGGTTTTACTTCTTCCGTATGTTCTACTTCCAATCCGCTCATAGTAAGCTCATGGGCTATTTGTTTAACGTCTAAATTTGATAAATCAACAAATTCGTTCAACCAGTTTAATGATACCTGCATTTTTTATTTTTCCCTCTTTTCATTGAAATCTATACAAGAATATTATAACAAAAGACTTTCAAAGGCAAACATAAGTTTGCATTATTCGTGCTGTCTTGGATTATTCGGGTTACGGCAAAAACGCGGTTTTGTCGCAACTAACGGGCTGGGAGGCTTCGCCTCACGGCGCCCTACCGAAAATCCGTGCCTGTGAGACGCGAAGATATCTGTCAGAATGCGACATGCACGGGGATATTTAAGAATGCAACAAATTTTTGCAATAAAGAAGGCGGTTGAACCGCCTTTATCGTAATCCTATTTCCTTTTTTCCGTATTTCCTTAGTCTTTTATCCTATTGATTATCTAACGACACTTGTTACAAAATTTGCTATCTCAAAGAATGAATCTTTTACAAATTCCTTTGCAATTGATTTCATCGGTCTGTTATCAATAACGTCAAATACATAATAAATAGGGTCTTTTGAATTATTGAAACGCATTCTTCTGTCAGATTTCTCTAAGTAACAGTAATCTTCTATATTAAACTCAACGTCAGCAGTTCTTTTATTTTTCTTTTTTAATAAAGAACCGAATTGACCGTTTCCGCTTGTTTCATTTCTTGAACTTCCTGCTGAAGGTATCATTTTCTTTACTCTCTTTCTTCTCTCTTAAATATCTCTTATGTATATATAAAGTATAGAAGTGCAAAAAAATTGCCTTTTGGGGAGTTCTTATGTTAACAAACTGTAATATTTAACCTTGGTCGTCAAACTCAACTATATCATCGTGCTGGGTAAGATTTTTACCTATAGCTTTTTCAAGCTGCGCTTTTGAAGAATTGTATTGGTATAATGCATTATAATAGGTTAACTGAGCCTGCTGATAATTGATTTGAGCGTCTTTTAATTCAGTCGGATTTCCTTCTCCTACCCTGTATCTGCCGTATGATAATTCATAGTTTTCTTTTGCTTGTTTTACACTTAATATAGCTACGGGCATTTGGTTTTTCTTTTCTTCCAGATTAAGAAAAGCATTTTGAATCTCAAGATATATTTGGTTTTGGGTATTTTTAGCATTTGCAATTTCTCTGTCATATAAATATCTTGCTTCTTTAATTTCATTTTTGATAAGCATTCCGTTTACCGTAGGAAAATTCAAGTATCCGCCGATATTATAACCATAGTTAGAGTTCCAGCTGCCGCCGCCTCGTTGGTATTGAGCTTCAAAAGATACCGCTGGAAAATATGATTTTTTAACCAGTTTCAATGTCTGATTAGCACTTTCGACCTTCAATTCCGCTAACTTCAATTCAGGTCTTGCATCCCGCGCAACTTCGATAGTATCATTAAATGAAATATTAACCGGGTGATAACCTAATCTTTCCTGAACATTATATTTATCAATGAAAGGAACTCCCATAACATTGTTTAACTTTGCGACAGCTAAATTAACTGCATTATCCGCCTGGATCAACTGTAATTTCGCATTGCTGAGATTAACTTCTGCAATAGTAACATCGACTTTTGGGTTCATCCCTATTTCATAGAATGCTTTTGCTTGATTATAGAATAATTCAAATTTTGCAACCGTATCTATTGCCACTTTTCTGTTTTCGAATGCGTATAAAAGATTATAATACGCATCTTTTGTCTGAAAAATGACATCATTTATAATTGCGGCTAGAGTTGTTTTATAAGCCTCATAATCTAATTTTTTAATTGTAGCCTGATTTTGAGTTATACCAAAGTCATATAACATTTGCTGTAAAGAAACCTGACCGAGAAGATAGTAGTTAAATACCAAATTCTCACCCAAAGCGTCGGATAATTGTAGTTGTCGAATTCTGGTATAACTTGTCTGCCAGCTTAGCTGAGGGAAATAATTAGACCAAACTTGTTTGACTCTTGCATCTGACGCTAAAATATCATTGAATGCCGCGTTGATTTGCGGATTATTCCCAAGCGCAAGCTCAAGACATCTTTCAAGAGTCATATCAATATTCTTTTCTACGCTTCCCTGTATTACAAAATCAGCTTCCGGTAATTTATTTGGCAGTACACTGTCAGCCTTGGGGTATTCTTTTTCATCCAATCTATTTCCTATCTCTAAATCAGATGCAAAAGCTATATTTATTGTATTTAAGCTTAATATTAAACCTAGTGATATAATTTTTTTGAACATTTTTTTTCCTTTAATTGTTTCTATCTTTAAATTCTCTTATTTTATGAGCTACTGTTATTTTCATCTCCTCAACGATAGTGAAGAAAGCAGGTACAAGGAACGTACCGACAAATGCTACCGCTATCATACCGCCGACAACAGTTACACCTATAGAGTTACGGCTTGCAGCACCTGCTCCTTTCGCAAATACCAGCGGCAAAAGACCTAAGATAAATGCGATGTTTGTCATCATAACCGCTCTGAATCTTAATCTCGCAGCTTCCATTGCGGATTCTCTAATACTCATGCCGCTTTCATGTGCATCTTTTGCAAATTCTATAATTAAAATTGCTTGTTTTGAACTTAAACCAATCAACATAACAATCCCGATTTGTGCATATAAGTCTAATGAGTAACCTGTTACATACTGGAAGAATAAAGCGCCTATAATCGCAACAGGCGAAATCAATAATACTGCTGCAGGGAGCATCCAGCTTTCATATAATGCTACCAGGAATAAGTATACAAATATCAAAGACATTGCAAGTACTCCGCCTAATTGACCGCTTGACTGCTGCTCCTGCAAAGAACTGCCTGACCATGCAAAACCCATATCTTTAGGTAGTATTTTTGCGGATATATTTTCCATCGCTCTCATTGCTTGACCGGAACTTACTCCTACATTGCCCATACCGTTAATAGTAACTGCCTTATACATATTAAATCTCGTTAAGCTGTATGGACCGACGATATTTTTTATATTTACAACGGCAGACAGAGGAACCATATTACCATATTTGTTTTTAACGAATATTTTATCAATATCGGCAGGTTTTTCTCTGAATTGACCTTCTGCTTGAAGGAATACACGATAAACCCGACCAAATTTGTTAAAGTCATTTACATAAGACTTAGCAAAATAACCTGCCATTGCGTTATAAATCTCGGAAATCTCCACACCCTGCGCCAATGCTTTATCTACATCAATATCAATCAATAACTGCGGTAAACTTGCCGTAAATGAAGTATATACCATTTTTAAAGCTGGATCCTGATTTGCCGCTTGAATTAATTGTACAGCTTCCTGATAAAGTTCCTGCGGAGTTCTGTCAGCTTTATCAAGAAGCTGATATTCAAAACCGCCGAACATACCTAAACCGGTAATTGCAGGAGGAGAGAAGCTTGCAATAGTTGCTGAGGGATAGTTTGAAAATTGTTGCTGCATTTTACCTAAAATAGCATCCATTGATTCTTCTTTTTTCTTACGTTCCGACCAATCGTGGAATCTTGCAATAACAAGCGCTGTATTTTCGCCGTTATATCCTACAAGAGTAATTACATTTTTCACACCGGGCATTTGCATAACTCTTTCTTCAATATCAGATGCAACCATGTCGGTTCTTGATGCGGAAGAACCATCAGGTAATTGAATTTGAGTAATTACCGCGCCTCTGTCTTCTGTAGGCAAAAATCCTGTAGGAATAATACGGAACATAAACAATATTGCCACAACAATACAAACATATGTAACAAGTGTAAGTTTCGGAGATTCAATAAATGCTTTCGCACCCTCTAAATACTTATCCCTTACATCATTAAACCACAAGTCAAATTTATGAATGAATTCAAAATCAGTCTGCTCCTCACCGCTTTTCAATATTTTAGAACAAAGAGCAGGTGAAAGCGTTAATGCCACTACCGTTGATAAAGCTATTGAACTTGCAATAGCAACTGCAAACTGTCTAAACATCTGACCGGTGATACCGCCCATAAATGACACCGGAACAAATACAGCCATCAACACCAAAGATGTCGCCATTACCGCCCCGAATACTTCTTTCATAGTTATTTCTGTAGCATCAAGAGGTGTTTTTCCTTCTTGAATATGTCTTTGAGCATTTTCAAGTACAACAATAGCATCGTCAACAACCAGACCAACAGCCAACACCAGAGCAAATAATATCAATAAATTTATCGAAAATCCGAGTAAACTCATGACAATAAATACCCCGATAAGTGAAACAGGAATTGCGCAAAACGGTATAAATGCCGCTCTTGCACTCCCCAAGAACAAATATGTTACTAAACCTACAAGCACAATCGCAAGAGCTATTGCTTGCACTACTTCGTGAATAGATTCTCTTACGAAATCAGTCTCATCACGTTCAACTTCATATACTATACCTTGAGGAAAACTTTTGCTCAATTCTTCCATTTTAAGTCTTAATCTGTTAGATAAATCAATCGCGTTTGCTTCAGGAAGTTGGGTTACTGAGACAACTGCCGCCTTTCTGCCGCTGATACGGGAGAAGAAAGAATAACTTTCAGCGCCCAGTTCTACTTTTGCTATATCTTTAAGTTTGACTTGTGAACCGTCAGGTTTTGAACGAACTACAATATTTTCAAATTCCTTCGTATCTTTTAAACGACCTTTCGTTCTCAATGTAAGCTTAACCATTTGTTTATTTTCTAACGGTTCTACACCTAAATCCCCGACGGGAACTTGAGCATTCTGCTGCTGGATTGCCGCAGATACTTCGCTTACCGAAACCCCTAAACTCGCCATTTTATTTGCATCAAGCCATATTCTCATTGCATATTCGGAAGAACCGAATACTTGGACCTTACTTGTACCCTTTACACGCGCAAGTTCATCTTTAACATAAATTGCGGCATAGTTTGCAACATATAAATCATCATACGCGTTAGTCGGAGAAGTAACCGAAAACATCAAGATTCCCGGACCGCCCGTTGATTTTTGAACTGTCATACCATATCTTTTGACTTCTTCAGGCAGACGAGGTGTAACAAGCTGTAAGCGGTTTTGTACGTTTACAAGCGCCATATCAGGGTCTGTTCCGATTTCAAAGAAAATTGTTAACTGATACAAACCGTTTTGGGATGTTGATGACATATATATCATATTATCAACACCGTTCAATTGAGCTTCAACAGGAGCTGCGATTGTTGATTCAATAACGTCAGAACTTGCGCCCGCATAAGTTGCAGAAACTTGCACCTGAGGCGGTGTAATTGACGGATATTCTTCCAAAGGAAGAGTTGTCATCATTAACATACCTGCTAATACTATTGCAAGTGATATTACAATTGCCAGTTTTGGTCGTTTTATAAATAAATATCCCGGTTTTTGATCAGCCATGTTTATTTCCTTATTTTATTTAATATTTTTTACTTTTCTTCTGCTTCGTTATGTTCTTCTGATTTTTTAATTTTTTCCATTTCTTCGGCAGTCATGATTGTTACAGGCTTACCAGGTATAACTTTTTGCAGCCCGTCAACTACAACTCTGTCTCCTTTTTGAAGACCATCTTCAACTACCCAGTTATCACCGCTTTGGCGTCCTGTTTTAATATATGTAATTTGAGGTATATTTTCTTCATCTAACTTATATACAAATTTACCCGCCTGATTTTCCTGAACTGCAATTTGTGGAACAACAGGCACATTAACTGATTTGTTTGCAAATAATTTGACAGTTACAAATTCTCCATGAATTAACTGGTTGTTCGGGTTATTAAATGTAGCTCTCATAGTAACGGTACCCGTAGAAACATCAACTTTGTTATCCTGAAAATCCTGAACCCCGTCAATATCATACTTTTGACCGCCCGGCAAGACTAACTCGATTTTCCTGTTTTTATTATTTTCTTTATCTGATTCAGAAATCAAAGCAAAATCGGTTGCTTCTAAAGGAAAGGTTACATACATCGGGTTTGTACTGTTAATTGTAGCTAATGCGCCTGAAGAAGGCGTAACGTAGTTTCCGACAGTTACATTAATCAAACCTATTATGCCGTTTACCGGAGCTTTTACCATTGTGTAGCCGAAATTTCTGTTTGCATCATTTAATTGTGCCTGGGCAGACGTTAATTGAGCTCTTAGCGCATCTCTCTGCGATAATAAACTATCATATTGCGCTTTTGAAATATAATCCATTTTAACCAGTTCTGCTGCGCGGGCTAATTGTTTTTCTGCATACGCCAATTGTGCTGATGTATTTGCGATATTTGCAGTTGCTACTTTAACCGCATTTTCATATTCTCTGGATTCAATTTGGAATAATACCTGACCTTCTTTTACATAATCACCTTCTTTAAAGAAACTTTTCTGTAAATAACCGGAAATACGAGCTAAAACATTTACCTGATATTTAGATACAACTCTTCCCGGAGCTTCAAAAACTCTTATTATGCTGTCTTCACCAACGCTTTCAACAACAACGCCCGGCGCCGGTCTGCTTTTAGCGGCTTTTTCTGCCATTAATTGATTAAATTGAGTAAATGCAAATCTGGCAAAAACTGCAGCTATTACTATTGAAATGATTATGATTATATTTTTTTTCATTTTCTCTCCCTCGTCTTATAAATTTAAGTTTGCTTATTTAATAATAGTTTAAATTCAGGGGCTGTCAAAGCACTTAACATTATTTAATACTTTATTTTCCTTATAATATCAGCGTTATAAGAGTATATGTTTCACTATATACATGTTGCATTTGCAACACTATAATATCATAACATTTATCTATTGCAACATTAAAAACCACTAAATCTTAAAATTTTTTTACAAAATCAAGCACTTTATTTAAAGCTCTTGCTCTATGCGATATTTTATTTTTCTCATCTTCACTTATTTCTGCCATTGTTAGACCTATATTTTCGATTATAAAAATAGGATCATAGCCAAACCCATTTGTGCCTGACATCTCATATGCAATTTTTCCCGAGCATTCACCTCTTGTGGTGAAAATTACATCGCCTTTTTCATTTACTAAAGTCATTGCGCATACAAATTTTGCTTTTCTGTTTTCTTTGTTTTCTAAAAGCTTTAAAAGTTTGTCTATTCTTGCCTGCGCTGTTTCAGCAAACCTCGCTGAATGAATGCCGGGTTCGCCGTTCAAAGCTTCCACACATAAACCGGAATCATCCGCCAATGACATCATTCCTGTTAACCGGTTTGCTTCTTTCGCTTTGATTAATGAATTTTCTTCAAATGTAAGCCCTGTTTCGTCAGGATTAAAACCCTCAGGAGGCAATATAAATTCGACATCATCTGTTCCATAGTTTTCTGCTATCGCTTTTAATTCTTCTATTTTATGCGTATTAGCAGTTGCAAATACGATTTTCATTTTATCCATAATTATTTTTTATCATGTTTCAACAAAGAGTGCAAGCCCCAACATAAGTTTGGTTTGCTTACTTTCCGTATCTTCTTTGTCTGCCGTAAAAATCATTTATAGCATTTTCAAGAGAATTTTCGTCAAACTCCGGCCAGTATTGCGGAGTAATGAGTAACTCCGAATATGCAATCTGCCATAATAAATAATTAGAAATTCGCATTTCTCCGCCTGTTCTAATTAGCAAATCAGGATCAGGAACTTGAGAGGTATATAAATTTTGAGACACAATATCTTCTGTAACGTCTTCCGGTCTTAATTCTCCGGATATTATCTTCTTGCCTATTATTTTACACGCATGGACAATCTCATCTCTTGCACCGTAATTAAAAGCTATCTGTAAATAAACCCCCGTATTATTCTCGGTAACTTTCATTGCATCATTAAGAATTTCTTGCAGTTTAGGATTTAACTTTGATAAATCACCTAAAAAGTCAATCTTAACACCGTTTTCATTCATCTCTTTTAATTCATTTTTAATGGTATGAGCTAAAAGCTCCATCAGAAAATCAACTTCATCCTGTTTTCTGTTCCAATTTTCCGTTGAAAAAGCATACACGGTCAAATATTTAATGCCAAACACTTTGCATGCTTTTAACGTTGTTTTTAAAGCATCAACACCTTTTTTATGTCCTATAGCTGAAGGTAAATTTTTTTCTTTTGCCCAACGGCGGTTGCCGTCCATAATAATTGCTATATGTTGTAAATTCGTTTTTTTTACTAATTCGACAGGATTTAATTTTTTTGCAGCTGTTGCCATTTTTTAATTCCGTTTTTAATTTGAGTATTTCTTAATTATATTCCAAATAATTAAGAAATCAACTCAACCCGAGTATAACTCTATTTATAATCATCAAGTCCGGCAAAATTTTCTATAAAATTCAGGAGGGTTATATTATTTTTTACATTTATTTACATACAAAATATTAAGTATAAATGTTGATTATAAATTTGTTTGTGGGATAATTTAGTTGTTATTAATTATATAAATAGCAAGAGTACACAATATAAAACAAAAAAGGAAAGTAGAAAAATGGCTAGAAAAACTCCATTGGAAAGAATCAGAAACTTTGGTATTGCCGCTCACATCGACGCAGGTAAAACCACAACAACTGAACGTATTTTATTTTACACAGGTAAAACACATAAACTAGGCGAAGTGCATGAAGGCGCTGCCGTAACAGATTTTATGGAACAGGAAAGAGAACGCGGTATTACAATCCAATCCGCTGCGGTTACTTCTTACTGGCAAGACCACCAATTAAACATTATTGATACACCGGGACACGTTGACTTCACAATTGAAGTTGAACGTTCACTTCGTGTATTAGACGGCGTTGTTGCTGTATTTTGCGCGGTAGGCGGCGTTCAATCACAATCAGAAACAGTATGGAGACAGGCAAACAGATACGAAGTTCCGCGTATGGTATTTGTAAATAAAATGGACAGAACAGGCGCTAACTTCTATAGAGTTGTGGAACAGGTAAAGAGCCGTTTAGGCGCAAATGCACACCCTATCAGATTACCTATCGGAGCTGAAGATCAATTTAAAGGTCTTATCGATTTATTCGAAATGAAAGCTTATATTTATACAAATGATTTAGGTACTGATATTAAAGTTGAAGAAATTCCTGCAGATATGCTTGAAGATGCTCAAAAATACAGAGATCAATTAGTAGAAGCTATCGCTGAAACTGATGATGATGTTATGATGAAATTCTTGGAAGGTGAAGAAATCTCTGTTGATGAATTGAAAAGCGCATTGAGAAAAGCTGTTTGTAACAACCAGATAGTTCCCGTAACTTGCGGTACAGCATTCAAAAACAAAGGCGTTCAATTATTGCTGGACTCTGTTGTTGAATTAATGCCGTCACCGTTAGATGTTAAAGCTATTGAAGGTGAATTGGAAGACGGAACAAAAACTGAAAGACATTCAGATGATAACGAACCGTTTGCAGCTTTGGCATTCAAAGTTATGACAGACCCTTATGTTGGTCGTTTAACATTTATGAGAGTATACTCAGGTAAATTATCAGCAGGTTCTTATGTAATCAATTCTACAAACGGCAAAAAAGAACGTATTTCAAGATTAGTACAAATGCAAGCTGACCAAAGAAACGAAATCACTGAAGTTTATGCAGGTGATATATGTGCAGCGGTTGGTTTAAAAGATACAACAACAGGTGACACATTGTGTGATGAAAAAGCACCTATTATTTTAGAAAAAATGACATTCCCGACTCCTGTTATCTCAGTTGCGATTGAACCGAAAACAAAAGCTGACCAAGATAAAATGGGTATCGCATTACAAAAACTTGCTGAAGAAGATCCGTCGTTTATAGTTAAATCTGATGCAGAAACAGGTCAGACAATTATCTCCGGTATGGGCGAACTTCACTTAGACATTATTGTTGACCGTTTATTAAGAGAATTCAAAGTTGACGCTAATGTTGGTAAACCGCAGGTTGCATACAGAGAAACTATTCGCGGAACTGCAGATCAAGATTCTAAATTCATCAGACAATCAGGCGGACGCGGTCAATATGGTCACGTTAAAGTTAAAATCGAACCGGCAGGCGAAAATGAAGGTTTTGTATTCGAAAACAAAGTCGTCGGCGGTGCTATTCCTAAAGAATATATTGAGCCGTCAAGAAAAGGTATGGAAGAAGCGCTTGAAGGCGGTATTATTGCAGGATTCCCTGTAATCGATGTTAAAGTAACACTTTACGACGGAACATACCACGATGTTGACTCTTCTGAAATGGCATATAAAATCGCAGGTTCTATGGCGATGAAGGAAGGTATCAGAAAAGCAAGACCTTGTATTCTTGAACCAATGATGAAAGTTGAAATCGAAGTTCCTGAAGAAAACACCGGTGACGTTATCGGTGATATTTCATCACGCCGCGGACGCGTTGAGGGTATGGAAATTCTTGAAGGCATCGGTATCCAGAAAATTAATGCTATCGTTCCGCTTTCTGAAATGTTCGGTTATGCAACAGATATCAGATCAAAAACTCAGGGCAGAGGCACATTCTCTATGGAGTTTAAATGCTATGAGCAAGTCCCTGCTAATATTGAAACTGAAATCATTGCGAAATCAGGAGTTACTTCAAAATCTGATTAATTAAAAATAAGTCAAATATAACAAAAGGGAGCTTTATATAAAGCTCCCTTTTTATTTTAGAATGATGCAATTATTGCCTTTTTGAATCACCTCCGTGCATGTTATGTCTTAAGACTATCGCTGCATTTCGCGGGCGCACGAATAATCTAACGCAGAGCCTTATCCATCGCCGCAAGCACTCGCAACAGCTCGCGAGCGACGAATGGACAAACATGATGTTTGGTAAATAAAAAACCACTTTCAAAAGAAAGTGGTAAGGAAAAGTTACGAATTTTAAGAAAAAAAGGAAAAAAGGAATCAATTATAATTTTTTATTCGCCGGTTTGCCTGCTTTAACAGCAAACTTTCGGCTCTCTGTTTAATTTTATTTTATGAGAAAACATTGAATGATTTTTCAATACTGGTTTTAATAAGACCGTTAACAGATTCATATTCTGTTTGCAGTGCATTGTGTTCTGTATCCAGTTTTTTCAACTCTAAATCAAACATTTTGTCTTTTCTTTCAATATCAGCCATTTGTTCATTGTATTTAGCTTCAGCCAAAGCCATAGCTCTTTGATCTCTGACTTCTTGAATAGATTGGTCTTCGCTTACTGTTGTAGATACGAACTTCTTCTCTGTAGTTGAATAGTATTCTAATTTCAATTCACCGTTTAACAATTGGGCTTCAAACTGCGCATTATCGTTTATCGGAGTGTTTGACATATCCGCAGAGTAAATATAATGAGAAGGATCTTTTGTCGCTTCTGCCAACACGGTTGTATAGCAGAAATACCCGCTTTGCATTCTGTTAAATATATTTTGGTAGTACGTTAACATACCTTTGTTTGTAGAATCGCTTGCATTTTTCAGCTCTATTGATTCAGACGTACCCAAATAAGCTTCTGTCAATGCTATCGCAGCATCATATAATTTACGTTGTTCTGTGGTTGTACCTTCATAGTTAATCGGATCATAAACAATATTTCCATTTTCGCCTACGACTTTGTAACCATTTTCATTGTTATGATATACAAGGTCACCGTTGTTATCTTTTTGCTGAACCCATTGACCGCTTGCATTTTGAACCATAACAGCATCGCCGATTTTAACATTAACAGCACCGTCAGGATTTACAGACTGTGTATAAACTATATTGCCTTCATCATCTGTAACAGCCTTTCCTTCTGCATCATATTGCATATTATAAACTTTGTCAGTTGTTTCATAAACAGGCAGCCTGTTTTCATAAGCGTATGTGCCATCGCTATTTTTCTTCTGCACATAATCAGTTGATTTTGCATAACCTGCATATCCGTCTAATACTGAATTTGAAAAAGAAGTCCAGCTGAAACCGAAATCGTGTTCATTATCACCTAAGCCTTTATTGATTGAAGCAAAATATTTATCCCAAGCCTCGTGAATTTGCTCTTGCGCTGCAAGCTGTTCTTTTGAATCAGTTCCGTCATATTTCACTGTTATATTAGATTGAGAATATCCCATTGCAGCTAAAAACTTATTATAATCCCCGTTTCCTGATTCAAATGCTTTTGCAAACTGACGAGTAACAAGAACTCTGCCTTTTGGATCAGAAACAATATATTGCTTATTATTTAATGCCATTTGAGGATTAGTAACTACATTATAGCCAATATCTGTATATACAGCATTAGCATCGTTAAAACCGGTTAAAATAGTTAATTTTGTGGCATCCAAAGCATTATTATATTCAGTGCATATCTGCTGACTTTGATCAGCCAGACGCTGCTTAGCATAAGAAACGTTTTGACCTGAAAACTCGTTATTAGTCAAACGTGCGGTAAGCCCCAATAATCTCATTTGTGCTGAACATGCCATTGTTATTAACCGTGTCCTTTCATAATCGTAACTTAGTATTATTGATTACGGCATATTCAGATTCAAACTTTAGACATGCAATCTGAAAGTTAACATTTTGTTACAAAAATGGGAAATTATACATAGCGAAAATATTCACTCTACATCTATCATGTTACAAATATAAAAAATTCATTTGCACTGCGGCATGTTTGTATTATTATAATTGTGGTTACACTAGTCCGATAGGCTTTGCTTAGTTCAAGCGAAACTAATTTACTGAATAAGTATATGAAAGTTCAATTGAATGGGACGGTATAACCCGTAGTACAACACAACGGATTTTGGCAAGGGCGCCGTGTTGCGAAGCAACCCAGCCCGTCCAGGTAAGTAAAACCACGCGTGTGGATTGACCTCCACTTTCCGAACAGCCAACAATCCAAGAAAAACATAAGGAGAAAACTGATGCCAGTAGCGTCAATGATTGAACTTTTAGAAGCAGGTGTACACTTTGGTCACCAAACTCAAAGATGGAACCCTAAAATGAAACCGTATATTTACGGTGCAAGAAACGGTATTTACGTATTAGATTTACGTAAAACAACAGATTTATTAGATGAAGCTTATGCAGTAGTAAGAGAGTTTGCTGCACGTAATAAAAACATCTTATTTGTAGGTACAAAAAAACAGGCCGCGGAAGTTGTTGCTGAAGAAGCAGTAAGAGCGGGCGCATATTACATTAACAGAAGATGGCTTGGCGGAATGTTGACTAACTTTGAAACTATCAGAGCAAGAGTTAATAAATTAAGAGAGCTTGAAGATTTTATGTCAAGCGGTCATGCTGAAAAATTACCTAAAAAAGAAGTTGCTCAATTAAACCGTCAATTAGGAAAATTAAGCAAAACTCTAGGCGGTATTAAAGATATGAGAGGGTTACCTGATTTAATCTTTATTATCGACCAGAAAAAAGAATTAATCGCAATTCAGGAAGCTAACAAATTACATATCCCCGTTATTTGTTTAGCTGATACAAATGCTAACCCTGACGGTATTGATTATATAATTCCGGGTAATGACGATGCGATTCGTTCTATTAAATTGATTTCTTCCAAATTAGCTGATGCTGTTTTAGAAGGTAAACAATTAAAAGAAAACAATGCTAATGCAGCTAAAAGCGGTAAGATTGAAGAAATCAAAGCTGAAGATGCAGGTGTTGTTGAAGAGCAGGTATAAGAGTAAATAGCTTTTATAATAAGGCTTCTTGAGGTTTAATTAATCTTTAAGAGTATTATGTGCACCAAAACTTACCTAAATTATTAATATACTTTTGTAAGTTGTGGATAGCCCAAAAGTTCGATATAATTGTAATAAGACAACTTAAATAAAGAATAAGTTGTCCCCAAAAAAGGAGATAAAACATAATGGAAATAACAGCTAATATGGTAAAAGAACTTCGTGATAAAACATGCGCAGGCATGATGGATGCTAAAAACGCGCTTGTCGAAACAGACGGAGATATGGATAAAGCAATAGAAATCCTTCGCCAAAAAGGCATGGCTTCTGCTGATAAAAAAATGGGCAGAATTGCTGCTGAAGGTTTAATTGCTGCATCAGTTCAAAACGATTACGGAGCTATGATTGAACTTAACTGCGAAACTGATTTCGTTGCTAAAAATGAAGATTTCAAAGCTTTGGCTAAATGTTTAGCAGATTTCGTTGCTAAATCAAATCCGGCTGACGTTGATGCTTTGTTGGCTTCAACTTGCCCTGATTGTAACATGGTGATTTCTGATTTAATTAAATCAGAAATAGCTTCTATCGGTGAAAAAATCACTTTCAGAAGATTTGTAAGATACGAAGGCAACACTGCTTCTTACGTTCATAACGGTAAAATCGGTGTTCTTTTGAAAGCTGATAAAAAGGATGAAGAATTAATGAACGACATTTGTTTACATATCGCTTCATCTGCGCCTGAATTCGTTTCAAGAGCCGAAATTCCTCAATCTGCAATAGATGAAGAAACAAGAATTGAAATGGGTAAAGAAGATTTAGCTAAAAAACCTGAAGAAATCAGAGCTAAAATTGTTGAGGGCAGAGTTAATAAATTAATGGCAGGCAAAGTTCTTTTAGAACAACCTTTTATTAAAAACCCTGACATAACAATCGGACAGCTTGTTGAAGGTAAATTAACAATCGAAAAATTCGAAAGATACGTATTAGGCGAAGGTCTTGAGAAAAGAGACTGCTCAAGCTTTGCTGATGACGTCATTAACCAGCTTAAAGGCTAGTAATCAAAATATTACCAAAAAGACCGACTCGGCGAGTCGGTCTTTTTGGTATAAAATTCATATCATTCTAAATGTCAGATTGACCTCAGTATTTCAGGATCTCTTTATTTTAATTTTACTTGCTTCCGAAAGGATAATCAGCTTCTATTTTCCAGCCGGCACGTATTATTTTAGCCGCGCAATAGTTTCCACTTCCTGTTTTTGAACAATTACTATTAATTTCTGCATCTGTTTTATCATACCCTTTTGGAAGAATGCCTTTACCGCCTAAAACACGCTCAAATATAAAAAGATCTTTACCATAGGTATTTGGTTTTCTGGCACCATTCAAATCCACCCATACTGACGCATCAGGATCATAATTATTTCCGCTGGTAACTCCTATGGTATAAACCATTCCGTCTTTTGTTAAAAATGGTATTCTATAAGAGCTCAAACTAAAAGTATGTGAATTTTTACTACCATTTAAAGAGTAATAAGGACCATTGGAATCATGCCCGCATTGTTGAGGAGTTTTGCATAATTTTACAACTTCAAAATACGGAAGCCAATATTTTGTCATGTAAGCTTCAGCACCTAAAGTTTTGCCTTCTTTCCAGTATTCCATAGGACCGTTAGCAACTTCTGATCTCATCAACGCCTGATTTAATACACTATATGCTTTTTTCAGTTGGGTTACCGTTACCTGTTTCTGATAACTTGCAATTAAAGTGGGCATAGTTAATGCTGCGACTACACCGATAATACCCAGTACAATTAATAGTTCTGCTAATGTAAATGCTTTTTTCATATATCCTCCATATAACAATTTAATAAGATTTACATATCTTATATGGAATCATATTGCATATATGGAATTTTGTCAAGAAAATGCCTGCCGTTGTTATAAAATGATAATATGATTACAAATAAATTATCAGAAATTATGGGACGCAGACGAATAAGGATGACAGAACTTGCAAAATGGGCAGGTATCAGTACCTCTACCGTTCATAGATTATACTATGACCAAACAAATGGGATTGATTTTGAAACTCTTGATAAACTGTGTATCGCATTGGAATGCACTCCAAATGACATTTTGGAGTTTACTAATAAAAATATCGGGTAGAATTGTTTACAGCATGATTAATTTTGCAATAGCAAAATTTTTTATTTACGTGTTTTATTGTTAAGGACAGGGTTGAAATTCTGTAAAAATTTGTTATCATTATATATATCAATATGTCTGCTGAACTTGTTTCAGGGTGACACAACAATTAACAGAAAGGATTAGTAATGAGTGAATTAAAGGTAAAAGAAATAAAAAATTATATGGAAAATAATATCCGCAAAACAAAACTTGTTATATCCGACAAAGGAAAAGACACTTCTATTATCCTTGAAGGTGAAGGTAAGCTCTGCGTTGCGGCTAAGGTTTAATTTTTATATAGAAGTTTTCAAAAATTCAACTTCACCCGTATTCATGTGATAAAATGCAGGAATAATTTTTACTCCATGTTTTTGCATATATTCATTTAATGCGGAATCCTGTTCTAAAAGTTCTTCTATATCCTGTATAACGTGCGCTTTTGAAACATCATCGGGCGTAAATTTACCTTTTTTCTTACACATTTTTATCGCAGGTTTTATAGAATTTTTTAAACTTTCTATATATTCAGACTCCGTATTACCGGAAAGTGTTGCCGCAATTGCGCCGCAATCCTGATGTCCCATTATTACAACCAATTTTACACCGAGATGCATAACAGCATATTCTATAGAGCCGATAACATGTTCGTCTAGTACGTTTCCGGCATTCCTTATTTCAAAGATATCCCCTAACCCCTGATCGAAAATTAATTCAGGCGGAACTCTGGAATCCGAACAGGAAAGTATCACAACAAAAGGATGCTGCCCTTTTAACATCTCTGCACGGCGTTTCTTGCTTGTATCGGGATGTTTCATATGCATTGTCACAAAATGCTTATTCCCGTCTTTTAATTTTTGCAATGCTTCATCCGCTGATATATTTTCAACAGAATTCGCATACACGCATGTTACTGAAATTGCAATGCTTATAGCCAGTGTAAAAATTCTTTTTATCATATTATTCACTTTCTGTATCTTCTATTATTGTATACTCATAATTTGGTTTATTTTTTGCCTCATATTCCGATTCAATTTCTTCATCGCTTTTTAATTTAAAATTAAGAATGAATACTTCGTTTGGTTCTATAACTAAATCTTCGCCTTTTTCAACGTATGAGAGCGGCGAATTTTTATAGACAGAAACCACACCTGATTTTATGCGGTTGCCTTCTTGATTTTTCACCATACCTTCAACAAGGCTGTATCCTTGAGACAAGCCTTTTACAAAATATCCGCCAACACCTAAGGCTGCTGATTTTGCCAGCTGACCTTTGTCTAATTGTGTTGTGTATTTTGCTCTGTAATGATTAGTAATTATAAATTCTTCACCGCTGCAATTAATATAACTTATCGGAATAAAAGAAAATTTTGCATCTCGTTTCAATCGTTTAGGATCTTTTACATCCGTTATTTTTCCTTTGACAATTAAACCTTCATACAACCTGAAATCATCATCAAAAGTAATGCTATCAAGGAATCTGACTGATAGTTCACAGGGAGGATTTTCTGTAGACAGATATTCCAGTGATTCAACCTGGATGGTTTTCGCCACGACAGGATGTATTTGAAACACAGCTATTATGATAAATAATCTGATTAAATACTTTTTCATCATGCCTCCTTTTACTTTGAAAATATCGATTTCAAATATAGTCCTGTGAAAGAGTGTTTATTTTTAGAAACTTCTTTTGGAGTTCCCTTCGCAATGACCTGACCGCCGTTAATTCCGCCTTCCGGACCTAAATCTATAATATAATCAGCTATCTTAATTAAATCCATATTATGCTCTATTATAAGTATTGTATTCCCCTGATCAGCAAGTTTTTGAAGTATTTTAATGAGTTTATCCAAATCCGACCAGTGCAAGCCGACTGAAGGTTCATCCAACAAATAAAGAGTTTTTCCGGTTGCGCGTTTGTTTAACTCGGAAGCAAGTTTAATTCTTTGCGCTTCACCGCCTGACAGCGTTGTTGCGCTTTGACCGAGTTTAATATAATCCAACCCGACATCATTCAATGTTTTTAATTTATGTTTGATAGACGGTATATTTTCAAAAAATTCCAACGCCTCTTTAACACTCATATCAAGCACATCAGAAATATTTTTTCCTTTATATTTAACTTCCAGAGTTTCTCTGTTATAACGTTTACCTTTGCAGACATCGCATTTGACATACACATCGGAGAGGAAATTCATTTCTATTTTAATGACGCCGTCGCCTTTACAAGCCTCGCAGCGTCCGCCTTTTACGTTAAA
>Ga0153920_1000371_pt1 | contig 18536 bp, 13 predicted proteins | sample TSNJ004MetaG_FD_104713 | JGI IMG/M metagenome (GOLD analysis project Ga0153920, IMG submission 104713) | Attine ant fungus gardens microbial communities from New Jersey, USA - TSNJ004 MetaG | ecosystem: Host-associated > Fungi > Mycelium > Unclassified | place: USA: New Jersey, Brendon T. Byrne...
GTCTCAAGGGCGCACGAATGATGCTTCTTGGATTGTTCGCAGCTCGGAAAAGCGTGGTTTTCCTCGCTTGAACGAGTTTCGGACTTCGTCCTCACTCTTGCGAAAATCCGCAAACATTATGTTTGCTGTTTGGTGTTTGATGTATAATATTATTATAGATAATTGAAAAAGGAAGATATTATGCTAAGAACCGGAATAGTAGGACTGCCAAATGTAGGAAAATCAACTTTATTTAATGCGCTTACATGCGCTAAAAATGCGCAAAGCGCAAATTACCCTTTCTGTACAATAGAGCCTAATGTAGGTGTTGTTGTTGTACCTGATGAAAGATTGGAGATTTTGAAAAATCTTTGCAAATGTAAAGAGATTATTCCGACCACGATAGAATTCGTTGATATTGCGGGTTTGGTTAAAGGCGCAAGCAAAGGTGAAGGTCTGGGGAATCAATTTTTACATAATATTAGAGAAGTTGATGCTATAATTCAAGTGGTTCGCTGTTTCGATGATGAAAACACAATTCACGTTGCAGGCAGAGTGAATCCTCTTGACGATATTGTTATTATAAACACGGAACTTGCTCTGGCAGACATGTCATCTGTTGAAAAGCGTATTGTAAGAATAGCAAAACAGGTTAAATCCGGTGATAAAGAAGCGGTTTTAGAAGATAAAGTTCTTAAAAAATTAATGGAATTATTATCAGAAGGAACTTTTATAAATATAAAAGATTGTTTTGAAGGAGATGAGCTTCAAATCGTAAAACAATTAAATTTAATGTCCACAAAACCGGTTATCTATGCGGCAAATGTTTCTGAATTTGATTTAAAAGAAGGAAATGAATATACAAAAGCAGTAGAAAATTACGCAAAAGCTCATAATGCAGAAGTAGTTATTATCTCGGCAAGAATAGAAGAAGAACTTGCGGAATTGAGTCCTGATGAGGCAAAAGAATATTTGAACGATTTAGGAATTGAAGACAGCGGAATAAATCGTATGATTAAGGCTGTATACAACCTGCTTGATTTGAGAACTTTTATAACTGCAGGTGAAAAAGAAGTTCATGCCTGGACAATTCCTGCAGGCGCGAAAGCTCCTCAAGCGGCAGGCGTAATCCATACGGATTTTGAAAAAGGTTTTATAAGAGCTGAAATTACGCCATACGAAGATTTTGTTGCGTGCGGTTCTTATGCAGCATGTAAAGACAAAGGCTTAACCCGCATAGAAGGCAAAGATTACGAAATCCAAGACGGTGATCTTGTTCATTTCAGGTTTGCGGTATAAATTATTTGCTTAAAAGCTGTAATTTTGAACCGATAGCAGCAGTTTTGTTTTTGGTTTGATTATATGGATTAGAAACAATGTTGTACTGCGGATTGTAAAGAACTTTGCGGCGTCCGGTGAAAGGAATACCTTTAGTAGCCTCTTCAGACACTTCTTCAGGCGTTTCTTTTTTCGGTGGAGGTGGAGCATAATACAAAACCATTGTAACATCATCAATAATAATAGGACCATTGTCGTGGTTTTTAATGAAATAATTGTCACCTTCTCTTTCGACAATAAATTTAGCTTTTTCATTATTAGCCTGAGTAAATTCAAGACCTTCTCTAAGCCCGGTACGTAAACCAATATCAATATTATTTTCTGAATCTAAGTTTATTTCGTTAAGATAAAGCGTCTCAATTTCATCAATTTGTTTCTCTTTATTATGAATTTTGTGGGTATTGAATAAAGAAATAGCCATTGCTCCGTCAGGGCTTTGTCTTAAAATCGCAGAAACAGCCTTTCCACCTTTGTCATATTGCATTTTTAAGGTATGAACAGAACCGTCATTCAATGCTCTTAGATTAGGATTCTTTCTTAGAGCCATAACATCCTTCATTTCTTTTTTATATTTAACAATAAAGTCCTTTTTCTCCGAACTATCAGGATCAACCCATTCATGGTGTATGAAATTACGGTTTTGAAGATAAATATTTTTTGTTTTTTCTTCATAACCGGTAGAACCCAAGTCATCACCGGCAAATATTGCAGGGTTACCCGGCAGCGCTACTAAGAATTTCATAATAGCCTTCAATTTTTCTGTAGCGGGTTTAAGAATAAGTTCAAAAGTTTTATCCGTAATTAATTTTCTTTCTTCAGCAGATAAGTCAAGACCGTGGACTTCTTTCGCCTGATTCAAAACTAAATCAATAGTAACATCAAACGGTTTGACTCCAAATGCTTCCGCTTCAAAATTCTTATTAAGATATGTTCCTTTAGATAAGTCAGATAAAGCTCTATAAATCTTGCCGCAAACTTCATTTTTTCTTTCCGGTGTAATTTTGTTGTTTTTACGTAAGAATTCAAATGCATTGCCAAAACCCTTATTCAGCGCATCTCCCATAGCAATAGCTTTAGGGTCGATTAGACTAAAGTCATAGCTGTAAACTTCTTTCTTAGAGACTTCATCCAATATCTTGTCATTAACTAATTTATATGCTGTTTCTCTATATTCAGTATTATTTCTGTCATTAAGATTGGTATAGAATAATCCCATGTCCATAGCCAGCCCATGCAATGCGCGAGGTTTATCGTGATTGTCTACGAATGTGTATGAATATAAAATTGATTCAAGTGAAGAAGAATGAATATATTTCTTTTTATCATTTTCAGGTGTAATATCTTCAGTCATTTTGTTGAATATAAGTTTGGCTGCTGCCTCTTCATTGAAAGCACCTTCATTTGATTCAAAACTTTTACCAAATATTCTTGGTATATCACTGAAAAAATAACTGTAATTGGCAGTGGTGGTTATGCCTGTATTTTGTAAAAACTTTCTGACTATTTCACGCTGATCCATTTCATCGGTTATCTCTGCGGCAAAATATGCGTTCGGATTATCTTTCAACACAGATTGCGCGAATTTTTTCCAAAATGCCGTTACATAATTAATTGTCGTATCCAAATCAGTTTCTTTATTTCTGTAAGATTCAAAATCGGCAATATCTTTTGTTGCATCTATTCTCCAGTCTAAACCTGCGCCGGAACGATCTACAATCATTTCTGCTAATTTAAAACTATTTTCATTGGTGTTTTTTAAGGATTGGGCTAAAGCTTCTGCCAGTGATTTTTTTTCATCCGATGAAATTTTACTGATGCCCCTTTTGATTTTATTTAGAAGTTGAACGGCTTCATCTTCAGGCATGTTTGAGTCAATATTAAGCGCTTTTAATGAAGTCTCTTTTAGCTTATTGTAATTATACGAAATCTCACCGTTTTCATTATATTTAAAACCGGAGATATCAGGGAACAAAGCATTTATTATTGCAAATCGCGCTATTTCCGCAGTTAAAAACGGCAATACATATTTTCCATACAAAGTAGCATCCGGATTATCTTTTGAATTAAATTTAGGGGTATTTTCAGGGAGTTTTTGCATAACCAGTTCAAGAACTTCTTCTGCAAAAGGAGTCATAACTTCTGTATAAATTTTATTTGTAAGATCGTATGCTTTTTTGTGTTCCGGTTCTATATGAATTTTTTCACCGGCGAACAATTCATATTTAGACATTCCTATTGTATCTTCGGAATTTGCTCTTTTTGTAATAGCAGGTTGTGATAGTATTCCGAGGATATCATCTCCAAGTTCTATAGCATCAAGCGGCATATTCATCAAACCTGAAAGGATCATCTCTTTATAAGGTTTATCTGATTTTCCGCCTTGCAATTTATACGTCCCGAATTCACTTAAAACGTTATTTATTATATTAAGATTAATATCATCTTTTAATTTTGCAGGCAAAATTTTATCATTACACAGATTCATAATATTTTCATAAACATCTTGCGGGTTATTAGAATCGACATTATTCAAGTTTTGAGCGATATGAAGTTCTAATATTTGTTTTGTTTTATTTGTCCAATATTGAGCTGAACCTATTGCGTAATCTTGTACTTCATAATTTTTACGTTTAAGCATTTCACTAAATTCAGGACGGTCTGTTTCTTGTATAATGCTTCTTATTCTTGCGGCGTCGGCGTTAGATGTAACAAATGCCAATTTTACAATATCAGGATTAGCATCCCATGTCTCCATACCTGATTCAAATTTCTCTTCTGCTTCCCAGTTTTTGAATTTAGAAAGAATTCTGGTAGCTTCAAATGAATCTAATTTGATTTGTTTGGTTCTATCAACACGTTCATTATGTTCATTTAAAAGTTTTATATTTTTTTGGTAATCTTCAGGATTAATTTTAAATGCATAAGGAATTATCGTATCGTTATGATTGTTTATGTCTAAAGAATTATCGGTGTTGGTATAGTCATATTCTTGCAGCAAAGCATTTGGGTTTAACTTATCTTTATTGACCAGCCGCGTATCGTAGAATTGGATATAAGTTGGTTTATCAGAATTATATCCCGCCGGATTTTTAATTGCATTAATCATACCGGAAGAATCTTGTATATATGAATATGGTGAATTTACAAGTCTATGACCTACAAAATCAGGTTTTTTACCAAATATACCTAAACTTAGAGGACCTTCTTTTAGTCCCGTTACTTTAAACCAGTGAAAGAATGGTGATTTTTCTCCGTATTCAAGAACATGTGAAAAGTGAATGCCCTGAAGACCTTCATTTACCATAGCCGCATCTGCAACTAAGTTTGTTCCGTTTGCAAAAAGTTTTCTTTGTAACGATGCATAATTATTTACATTCCCGAGAGTGTTAGCCATCTGGTAATTGTTTTTGTTCCAATAGCAGTGAGGAGTTCTAGTATCATCAGTAAACATTGGTGTTGAAAATAGTTTGGCAATATCTTTAAATTCACCGTCTTGAATACCTTTTTCAATGCCTGCAAGAGTTCCTCCTAATTTATTTGAAAAAGTCTTAACAGAATTTTTGGCTCTTTGATATATTTTTTCATCAGCGACTATATCACCCTTTTCATCATAAACAAAACCCGGCTTATAAGAATCAGGAATTAACAGCATTGACGCTCCGCCGTTATGAAGTTTTGCGCCATTTTGTAATACTAAATTATAAATTTCATGTTGATAATCATTTTTATTTCTATTGTTTATGACATTGCCGTTATCTGTATGATAAATCGGAGCACCTGTTTTGTTGCCATCTTGGTCTATCCGGTATAACTTATAATGATAGGCAAAAGGTACATCGCCTGTAATAGCAAACTCAGAATTAAGGTCAACGTTATTTTCTCCCGGAGTCAGTTTTTTGCCTTTTTCTTCAATATAATCTTTATCATCCGGATATTTAAATAGATTTTTTTCACGTACATCAGAATGTTCTATTAAATCAGTTATATAATAATTGCCTTTTTCGTCTTCAGAAACATTGAAAACTTCCAAATAACATATAAACCTTTTATCGTCATAAGGATAATTAAATAAAAAAGTTTTATTACCTGAATCTGATTTCAGCGGCTTGTATCCCTTAAAATTAATGTTTTTTGCGTTATTATTTAAATTTAAATTAACCTTCACAATGACTCCTTACTTCTTTAGTTATAACTCAACTGAATATATTATTTTGCCAAAATACCAAATAATATTAAGAAATTTTTACATAAATATATGTCTGTTTACATTAATATTTTAAATTATTGCTATTTGTAATTTACGCTTTATAATGAAATCGTGTAATAGGTACAATTAATTTTTTGTATGTACCGAAAAAATCGGAGATTTTTATGCTGATGACCGAAATAAGATGTGATATTAAAGATATTACCCTGGCAGAACAAGGAAAAAAACAAATTGAATGGGCATTTAAAGATATGCCTGTTTTAACTCAAATTCAAGAAAGATTTATAAAAGAACAACCTTTTAAAGGCTTAAAATTGTCAGCCTGTGTTCATGTAACAAAAGAGACAGCTGCTTTGTGCATAGTTATGAAAGCAGGCGGTGCGGATGCAGTATTAGTTGCTTCTAATCCTTTATCAACACAGGATGATGTTGCAGCTGCACTTGTAAAATATTATGATATACCTGTGTTTGCAATAGCGGGCGAATCCGTAGAGCAATACAAAGCTCATATTGAAGAAGCTCTAAATCATAATCCTGATATTATAATTGATGACGGCTGTGACATGGTTTCCATGATTCATTCTGAACGACCTGAACTGGCAGATAAGATAATCGGTTCAACAGAAGAGACCACAACAGGTATCATAAGACTTCAGGCAATGGAAAATGAAGGTAAATTAAAATTTCCTGCTGTCGGTGTAAACACAAGTTTAACAAAGCATTTATACGATAATAGATACGGTACGGGACAAAGTTCTATTGATGGGATTTTGCGTGCCACAAATATTCTTATAGCAGGCAAAACAGTTGTTGTCTCAGGTTACGGCTGGTGCGGCAAAGGATGCGCATTACGTGCAAAAGCTTTAGGTGCAAATGTTATTGTTTGTGAAATAGATCCTTTAAAAGCGCTTGAAGCTGCTATGGAAGGTTATAGAGTTATGCCTATAGCAAAAGCAGCTAAAGAAGGCGATATTTTCTTAACTATTACGGGCAATAAACATGTCGTTAATATTCAACATTTGCTTGAAATGAAAAATGGTGCATTTGTGGCAAATGCAGGTCATTTTGACTGGGAAATTAATGTAAGTGAATTGAAAAAATATACAACTTGCATTAAGCAAATAAGACCTTCTTTAGAAGAATACCAGTTAAATAATGGGAAATCTGTTTATGTATTAGCTGAAGGAAGATTAGTTAACCTTGTTGCGGCAGAAGGTCATCCTGCAAGTGTTATGGATATGAGTTTTGCCAATCAGGCTCTTGGTATTGAATTTCTTGTTAAAAATCATGGTAAATTAGAGAATAAAATGTATACTTTACCGTTAGAAGTTGATGAAGAAATTGCACAAATCAAACTTGAATCCATGGGTATTGAAATAGATACATTAACAGAAGAACAAAAACAATATTTAAATAGTTGGAATATCGATTAATATTTCAATTTCTAAAAGTAAATAGTAATATTATTTTATGTAACTAGTTCTTAAGAATTAGTTACATATCTTTATAACTAGTTATAAAGTATTAGTTCCTGGGAATGATTTTAATTATAAGTATGAATATTAGATTACAATGTAAATCAAGAAAGGTATGATGATTATGACAAAAAGATTCGGTTTTACTTTAGCAGAATTGCTAATCGTATTAGGTATTATTGGTGTAATAGCAGCATTAACAATGCCTACATTATTGAGCAATACGCAAGGCGCTCAATACAAAGCAGCTTACAAAAAGGCTTTATCAGTATTAAGCCAGGCAGTTGTATTAAACATTGCATTAGATGACTACAACTTAGCTGATACTACAGTTACAGGTACAGCTACAACAGACCAATCGATTTATACTCTTTTCAAAAATCGTATGAATGTTGTTAAAACAACTAATGGTGCAATTGGCTATACTATTAATGCTAATGGTAATACATTTACTCAAGTGGCTACTAACTACACATTATTCTTTAATGACGGTATCGTATTCTCATTCCCTGCGGGTGCGGTAGGATGTACAAAGGATCCGACTTTAGGAACTTTTTCACCTAATTGTAAAGGTTTTATTGATGTAAACGGTCAAAAAGCACCTAACAAGGTTGTAAAATGTGATACAGGTTCAGGCGACACTTGTCAGGTTACAAACCCTACAGACGTATATCCTGTAATATTCTATGATCAAACAATACTTCCTAACTCTGCTGCAGCAAGAGCTGTTCTATACGCTAAATAACCAGATGCTCATACAAAAAAAGAGCAAAAAGACGGGATGTTAAATCTCGTCTTTTTGCTATATAATAATAATATGGAAAAGAAAATTTCTGACAAAGTAATAAATAGATTAACATTATATCATTGTATTTTGTTTGACTATATAAATAAAGATATAAAATTCATTTCAAGCAAACAGATTGCGCAGCTTTTGCATATTGACGATTCTCAGGTAAGAAAAGATATAAGTTTGCTGAATAATTCCGGAAAATGCCGTGTGGGTTATATTGTAAAAGAATTAAAGACTTCAATAGAATCAAATTTAGGGTTTAAGAAGACCAAAAAAGCATTTATTATCGGTGCAGGAAACTTGGGTTCAGCGCTTGCAAAATATGATAATTTTACAAGTTATGGTTTAAATATATTGGGATTATTTGACAATGATAAGAAAAAAATCGGTAAAATTTATAACAATAAACCTGTTCTTGATATATCAAAAATTTCCCATTTTACAAAAGGAGCGGGTGTTGAAATAGCTATACTAACAGTGCCGAGAGAATCCGCTCAGAAAACGGCAGAAATATTAATTGATGCAAATATAAAATACATTTGGAATTTTACTCCGGCGGTTTTGAGTGTTCCCGATGATATTGTTGTTTGGAATGAAAATCTTATGGGGAATTTTTTGCAGTTTACATACAATTATGATATGTAGTTTGCTATAAATTTTTCTTTATGTTAGCATTTTTTCTATACGAACACTGCATTTGCAGATACTTAGTTTTATTTGAAATTTATATACGAAACACGGATGAAAGGAAAAAAGGAATGAGAGAAGCATATTTTCCGCAAGAAATCGAAAAAAAATGGCAAAAGAAATGGGATGATGAAAAAACTTTTAAAACTTACGATAATGTTGATAAGCCAAAGTATTATGCTCTCTCTATGTTTCCATATCCTTCGGGCAGATTACATATGGGACATGTCAGAAATTACACTATCACTGATGTAATTTCCCGTTTCAAAAAAGCTAACGGCTATAATGTACTGCACCCTATGGGCTGGGACAGTTTCGGGCTGCCTGCGGAAAACGCGGCTATTCAAAAAGGCGTTGATCCTGCAAAATGGACTGAAGAAAATATAAAATATATGTCAGAACAATTAAAAATGTTAGGACTTTCATATGATTGGGACAGGGAATTCGCGACTTCACATCCAAATTATTATAAATGGACTCAATGGCTGTTTTTGCAATTTTATAAAAAAGGATTGGCTTATAAAAAAGAAGCGGCGGTTAATTGGTGTGAAAAATGTGCGACAGTTCTTGCAAATGAACAGGTAATTGACGGAAGATGTTGGAGATGCGATGAAACTGTCGAGAAAAAATATCTATCCCAGTGGTTTTTAAAAATTACCGATTATGCGGAGGTATTGCTTCAAGATTTAGATAAACTCACGGGCTGGGGTGACAACGTTAAAACAATGCAGGCAAACTGGATTGGAAAATCTCAAGGCGCAATTATGAAATTTAAAGTCGTCGAAAAAGATATGGAAATCCCTGTTTATACAACACGTCCGGATACTTGTTTCGGTATAACTTACCTTGTTGTTGCGCCTGAATACAAAGATATAGAAGTCTTAACAACTCCTGAGAATAAAGAGGCGGTAGAAGAATATCGTGCAAATGCCCGCAAAATGACAGAAATAGAGAGACTTTCAACTGAACGTAAAAAAACGGGTGTTCCTTTGGGAACACATGCAATTAATCCGTTCACCGGTGAAGAATTCCCGCTATGGACAGCTGACTATGCGCTTGTAGAATACGGGACGGGCGCTGTTATGGCAGTTCCGGCGCATGATGAAAGAGATTATCAATTTGCTAAAGAATACAATCTGCCTATAAAAGAAGTTATAGTACAAGAAGGCAAGAAGGCAAGAGGGAAAGAAGACGAGCAATGCTTATCATCTTGCCATCCTACTCTCTCGACTTCTGTCAATGAGGCTTACACAGAACCGGGCATAATGGTCAATTCAGGTGAATTCAACGGCATGAGTAATGAGGACGCTAAAAAAGCAATGACTGAATTTGCAGTTAAAAACGGCTTCGGTGAATTTAAAACTCAATACAGATTGCGTGATTGGCTGATTTCACGCCAAAGATATTGGGGAGCGCCTATTCCTGTTGTTTATTGTGATAAGTGCGGTATTCAGCCTGTTCTCGAAAATGAATTACCTGTCAGATTGCCAAAAGATGTGGACTTTTCTGTTACAGGAAAATCTCCTATTTTAACATCGCCGACTTTCTTGGATACGACTTGTCCTTGTTGCGGTGGAAAAGCAACACGCGAAACAGACACAATGGACACATTTATATGCTCAAGCTGGTATTATTTAAGATTTGCAGATGCTCATAATACGGAAAAACCATTTGACAGAGATTTAGTGAATAAATGGCTGCCTGTTGATCAATATGTAGGCGGTATTGAGCATGCAATTCTTCATTTGCTTTATTCCAGATTCTTTACAAAAGCATTGAGAGATATGGGCTTGCTTGATTTTGACGAGCCGTTTGCAAACCTCTTAACACAGGGTATGGTTTTAAAAGACGGTTCAAAAATGTCGAAATCTAAAGGAAACACGGTTGATCCTGATGAAATTTTCCAAAATTACGGCGCTGATACAGCGAGGTTGTTTATTTTGTCGGATTCTCCTCCGGCGCGCGATTTTGACTGGTCGGATGCGGGTGTTGAAGGCTGCTATAAATTCTTAAATCGTGTTTGGAGGTTGATATCATTCAATGCCAAAGATATTTCGTTAAATTATTCTGTCGGGGAAAATCTTAAAAAAGAAAACGACGATTTAGTTCGTAAGGTTCATATGGCAATTAAAGGCATCACAAACGATATATCAAATGACTTTCAATTTAACACCGTTATATCGAAATATAGAGAACTTACAAACGCAATCTATGATTGGCGCGGGGCTAAGTCTGAACTTGATGAAGAAGATAAAAATGTTTTAAGTTTTGCAATTACTTCATTAATAAAATTAATGTCGCCTGTTGCGGTTCACTTGACGGAAGAAGCGTGGTATGAACTCGGCGGAAAAACCTCTGTACATGATGAAGAATGGCTAAAGTATGATGAAAATTTAGCTAAAGCAAGCTCAATTACTCTTATTGTTCAAATAAACGGCAAAGTAAGAGATAAAATTGAGGCGGATGAGGCATTAGGACAGGACGAACTTAAAGAAATCGCATTAAATAGCCCTAAAGTCAAAGAATTGACTGACGGAAAAGAGATAGTAAAAGTTATTGTTGTACCTAAAAAGCTTGTAAATATTGTAGTTAAATAGTTCCATTATTTCTTAATTAAATTAAGAGGTAAATACATATCCATTTCATTACAACCGCTTTGCAAGAACGCATTCTTGTTTTTTATACGCTCATCTAATGATTTTAATAAAGAAACATTTCGTGAAGAAAACCCGTTTTTTCTATAAAATATTGAAGGCGGATTTTTTGCTTTCACTTCAGGACTAACAGCGAAAAGATGTACTTTCCCGTCACAGCCGGTTCGAAAACTTTCTTTTTTAGCAATGTTTAAAAAATCAGTGCCGACTTTTTGTTTTTTTACTTTTGCTTTTATAAGTTTTATGTAAAAAGAAAAATAATTTTTCATATTAGGATAATAAATTTCATCCCGGACAAATGTCGGAATCGCTTTCATTTCACCTAAGTAGTCCCCTTTTTTTGAAGCCATTTTATATACGTTTATGTATTCGCCTGCTTCTTTTTTTAAAGACTTAAAAATAAGGCGTTCAGGAATGTTTTCTTTTTTCGTATTTAAAATATTTTTCATTCCTGTATTATAGATATAATTTTTTAATATGGGTTTTATCATGTTATTATTAAGCGGTTTTTTCAACCGATTTTGATTTAGCAATTGCGTCTTTAACTTTCACACCTGCGAACACTCCAAGTCCGGCAAATGTCGCCATTGCTAAATAAGAGATAAATCCTAAACCATTGCATTTAGCAACTTTTTTCGCTATAGACGGATCCAATAATTTTTTAGCATATCCGTTTCCTTTTATTGTAGCCAATCCTTCTTCTAAAAGAGTAGGAATAAATGCAGCGAATGTTAACTTACCGGCATTTTCTTTTACAAATGTCGTAACTTTATCGACTGTATTTTTAGGTTCTTCCCCCGGCGCTTTTTTAGTTTTCCAAAGTGCAATTAAAGAAATAGGGGCAACAGCCAAACCTAAGACTCTTGATTTTTGCAGAACTTTTCCTATTTTGCTTAAGTTATGATTAGCAGCGTGCCCTAATTCGTGGAATACGGCTAATCCTAATTTGTTTTCAGGCATAACTACCTTTTTGGATTGAGGGGCATAAAGAGCATTTTTACCTGCTTTAACCGTGCTGTCGACCGTATTGGTATAAAGTTTTCTTATTGATTTAGGTAAAAATCCTAAATTTTTATCCATCTCTTTTGTTATAATTTTAGTAACTTCTTCTCCGTTTTCGGCAGTTGCTTTTATTATGCTCACTCCTTTTTTGCCTAACCCTGTAGTTTCAATAACTTCAAGGGCTGCCTTTTCTGCAGCTTTAAACTCATCTGCAGATATACTGTTGCTCAATTTTGACATATGTTCCATAAGTTGAGGCGATATTGCTTTTGCCGGAGTTTGTACAATTCCGCTGACTGCACCACCTGCTAATGCTCCGCCTATTATTGTTCCTACAGAGGGTTTTTTATATGTCTGATCTTGATTATTTACCGCTGATACCATACTAAAATTTACCTTTCACACTTACGCTTATTGTATTTATAGTAAAACTTAAAAATAAATTGTATTGTCATCATTATACAGCATTGTAACAATAATGTTACAATGCTGTATAATGATTTTGTTATGTTTCAAAATATTTTTTACAATATATTAAATTTGAGACCGAGGTGTTTTTTGTATTATAATTATAGTGTAGAATGTTGATAAAATTTAGATTAGGGCAGGATTTTGAATAAAAAATATTATTTTATAGCGATAGGCGGAATAGGGATGAGCGGTCTTGCAAAGTATCTGCTGGAACAAGGTTATGAGGTTTCAGGCTCGGATATTTGCGAGAGTAAATATACGGAAAAATTAAAAAATCTTGGGGCGGAAATTTTTATAGGTCATAAGGCTGAAAATTTACCCGATGACTGTATTGTAGTTACAAGTACAGCGATTAAAGATTCAAATCCTGAATTAAAAAAAGCAAAAGAACTGGGGTTGACGATTTATCACAGGTCAGATTTGCTTGCAGAAATCTCCGGAGATTTCCAATCAAAATCCTTTCCTTCCTCCCTCCTTCCTTCCATCCCTATGTTCGTTGGTTACGCAGGTACTCACGGTAAAACCACAACCAGCGGATTTGCGTCTTATGTTTTGGAAAAAGCGGGGTTAGAACCTTCATTTGTTGTCGGCGGTTTTGTGCCGGAAATAAATACTAACGCTCAATTTGCAAATGGAAAATACTTCATTGCCGAATTAGACGAAAGCGACGGAACAATTGTAAAATACAGTCCGGATATAACAGTTATAAACAATATTGAGGCTGATCATTTGGATTTTTACATTGATGGATTAGATTCTATTATGGAAACTTTCGTAACTTTTTTAAAAGGGCTGTCAGATAGGGCTGTTGTTTTGGCTAATAATGATTGTCAGAATGTTGTGAAATTGATGGAATTATATCCTAATCGTAATTATATAACATACGGATTGTCAAATGCAGACTATACTGCTAAAAATATTGAATACAATGTTGATAATACAACTTTTGATATCTACTTTAAAGGTGAATATTTAACGAATTTAAAAATTATTCTTAAAGGTGTTCATAATGTATATAATGCCTTAGCTGTATTTGCAAGCTTAAAAGAAGCAGGTGTTAATATTGAAGATATTAAGGAACATTTTTCAACTTTCACCGGCATGGGCAGGAGATTTGAAAAAGTTGCCGAATTTGACGGTATAACTGTATATGACGATTACGCTCATCACCCGACAGAGATTAAAGCTACGCTTTCTTCTGCGGAAAGTTTCAAAAATAACAGAGTTGTAGCTGTTTTCCAGCCGCATAGGTATACAAGATTAAAAAATCTTTGGAATGAATTTATTGAAGCTTTTGACTCTGCTGACAGGGTAGTTGTAACAGATGTATATTCAGCTTCTGAAGACCCGATACAGGGCATAAGTCCGGAAACATTTGTAAAAGAATTGTCAAACAGGTTAAATATTCCGATTGAGCACATATCAGGCGATATGAAAGAATTTGCACAAAAATTATTGCCGACACTCAAACAAAATGATATTGTTATAGGAATGGGCGCCGGTACAATTACTTATCTGGGTAAGGAACTTTTGGAAGCGCAAAAAAAGGAAATAAATATTGCAAATTGAATTAAAAGAAAATTATGATATAGGAAATCTTACAACATTCCGCATCGGAGGAAATGTCGATAAACTTTATTTGCCTCAGAGTAAAGAAGAATTTCTTTTTGCGCTTAAAGAAAATCCTGAAGCAAAAGTTTTCGGTAATTTATCAAATACATTGATTTCTTCTGACGGGGTTAAGGAAACGGTTGTTTCAACCTGGAAAATGAACCATAGTTTTATAGAAGACACTTATGTTTATGCCGAAAGCGGTATGAAAGGTCCTTTTCTTGCTCAAAAAGTTGCGGGACTAGGATTAAGCGGATTGGAATTTTTAATCGGATTTCCCGGCACAATCGGCGGCGAGGTTTATATGAATGCGTCCGCAAGAGGTCAGGCAATATCGGATAAAATTGTTAAGGTTGAACTTTATTCTCATGAAAAAGGTGTTTTTACATTAACAAAAGATGAGATGGAGTTCGGTTACCGTTCTTCAATCTGCCAAAAAAAGCCATACATTGTTGTGGCGGCGGAGTTTAAACTTGATGAAGACAGCAAAGACGAAATCAAATGGAGAATGGAAGAAAATAAATTATTCAGAAGAATGCATCAACCGAGTTTAGTTTTAGGCAATGCAGGAAGTGTATTTAAAAACCCTGACGGTGATTCTGCCGGAAGATTGTTAGATGAAGCAGGCGTTAAAGGTTTATCCGTCGGCGGAGCAAAGGTTTGGGAAAATCACGCAAACTTTATTGTAAACTTTAACAAAGCAACTTCTTCTGATGTTTTAGAGTTAATGTTAATGATGTATAATAAGGTCAAAGAAAAATTTGGAATTGAATTAAAGCCCGAAATTGTTTATTTAGGCGGGAATAATGCAAGAGAGGTTGAAATATGCGAGATATTAGGAATAAAATAGACAAGAACGCAAAAATAGCGGTTTTATGCGGAGGGATGTCTTCTGAAAGGGAAGTATCTTTAAGATCAGGTAAAAATTGTCACGCGGCATTACAGCGTTTAGGGTTTGTAAATGCCGAATTGATTGACGTTGATAAAAACATTTCAAAAACTCTCACTGACTGCAGTTTTGAATATGCATACAATGCGTTGCATGGAAAATACGGTGAGGACGGCTGTATTCAGGGACTGCTGGAAATTTTAGGTATCCCATACACCGGTTGCGGCGTCATGGCAAGCTCTGTTTGCATGAACAAGGAATATACGAAACGACTTTTAAAAACTTGCGATATACCGCTTGTGAAATCTGTCTTTGTCCAAAAAGGAGATGACGTAAAAGAAAAAACAAAGGATTTAAAATACCCTTTAATAACAAAACCGGTAAGCGAGGGTTCAAGTTTTGGAATGACAAAGGTTAATTCACCTGATGAGCTTATCGCGGCTTACAATGAAGCGGTAAAATACAATCCGGATGTGTTGATTGAAGAATATTTGACAGGAATAAGCGCAACAGTCGGTGTTCTTGAAAATGACGGCGAGATTTTTGCAACAGAAATACTTGAACTTCGTCCGAAAAATGAATGGTATGACTATGAAGCGAAATATACAAAAGGGATGACGGAATTCATTCTTCCGGCTCAAATTAGCGATGAATTGACGAAAAAAGTTAAAGAAATCGCGGTAAAAGCTCATACGGCGGCAGGTTGCAGCGGTGTATCAAGGGTCGATTTCTTAATTGTTGATGAAATTCCTTATGTTCTTGAGATAAACACAAGTCCCGGTATGACCGATACAAGTGATTTACCTGCTCAGGCAGCAGTTATTGGTATAGATTATGATAACTTAGTATTACTGATTTTAAACAGCGCAGGGTTGAATAAATAAATGTCGAAACAGAAAAGATTAATTGCAGAACCAACAGAAGAAAAACGCTTTGTCAAAACAAAGCAAAGAGAACGGCATGTCAGAAAAGGTCGTATGAAACAGGATCGTCTACGCGCTTTTTTCAGATTCTTTTTGACTATAGGTTTAGCGTTAGGGCTTTTTAATTTTGCAAAAAGTCCTCAATGGTATATGCATAGAGATATGTTCAACAAAGTTGACGGATATTCTATAGAAATATTAAATAACCGGATTGTTCCTGCACATAAGATTTTTGCAGTCTTAAAAAACAATAAAGTTTCGGAACTGCCTATTTATCTTACTCGTACTACCGAAGTAAAGAGACAAATAAAAAAGCTTACACCGGTTGAAAATGTTTATATCAGAAGATACGCTTTTCCTGCAAGGCTTCAAATTATAGTAAAGGAAAGAATTCCGATAATTACAATAGCACCCGATATTAATGTGTCTCCTGTGGCATTTTTTACACAAGACGGCAAACTTATCGGAAAAGAATATTTGCCGTTAAGCAAAGATATCAACACAACGCTGGTGCTTTCCAATGGAAATAAAGGTGACGATTATAAAAAATGGGACAATGAAAGATTAAATCAGATACAGAAAATTGTAAAATATATTGAAACATATTCAGGTGAGCCTGTTGAATATGCAGATTTCAGAAACCCTAATGATATTTTTATTAAAATAAAAACAGTGAATATAAGGCTCGGACAGCTTGATGAAACAGTTTATGACAGAATTGAGAGAATTCCTTCTCTTTTACCGCAGGTAAAACTTGTGGATTCTAAAATTAAATATCTTGATATAAGTTGGGAAAAAGTTAATTATTTAAAATTGCAGTAAATATTCAAAAAGGAGCATCACATGAAAATAGCAGTGGCACAATCACGATTTAAAACAGCGGGTTTTAAATTCAATTATGACAGCATAATTAATAAAATTGAAAATACATATTGCGACTTAATAATATTCCCGCAGGCTGATTTGTTGGATTTAGGCGCAAAGGATTTATACCTGGATGAGAAATGCAGAATAGAGCAGGCAAATTTATATCAACAGATTGCGGATAGAAACTTTACCCAAAATATTCTGGTTGGTGATGTTTTAATAAGGAACGGTTTGGTAGAACAGTCAGAAGACGGCTTTTTTGATATTAACGACAAAAAAATATTTGTTTCAGAGATTTATCGCAATGATGTAATATGTGATTTATATGTTTTGACAAAGAATAGTTATTTTGCGATAAATTCATATAAAGAATTTGTTGATAACATAAGCGTGACAAATAATTTGGTATATGTAAATGCTATTTGTCAGGCGGATGAGAATATTTATGCAGGCGGAAGTTTTGCTAAAAACAGAGAAAATGAATTGGTTATGCAGATGCCGTTGTGTGTTGAAAATGTTGAAATTGTGGATTTTAATAGTCCTATAGAATTTATTGACGAACCTATGGAGAAGCAGGTAATTGACGTTACAACCTATGCATTGCGTGAATACTGTGAAAATACGGGCTTTAAAAAAGTTATATTCGGGCTGTCAGGAGGAATTGACAGTGCATTAACCGCAGTTCTTGCAGTAAAAGCATTAGGAAAAGAAAATGTACTGGGAATAATGATGCCGAGTATGTATTCATCAGAAGGAAGCGTCAGTGATTCTATAGAGTTAGCGCAAAATCTCGGAATCAAAACGGAAAAACATTGTATAACACCGTTGTTTGATAATTTTATGGATACTGTTGTTCATGAACGTCACGGAGATTTGGCGGAAGAAAATCTTCAAGCACGTTTAAGAGCTTTAATACTTATGTTTTTCTCAAATAGAGATAATTATCTCTTACTTTCTACGGGAAATAAATCGGAAGCGGCAATGGGTTATGGCACATTATACGGGGATTTGGCAGGCGGGTTCAATTTAATTGCCGATTTAACCAAAACTAATATATATAAAATTGTGAATTATTTAAATAAAGATAATGAAATTATTCCCCATAATATAATAACAAAAGCTCCGTCTGCTGAATTAAGACCAAATCAAAAAGATCAGGACAGTTTGCCTGAATATGAAATATTAGACGATATTATAGAAATGTACGTTGAGCAAAATCGTTCGCATGCTAAAATTTATGCGAAATACGGCAGAGAATTAGTTGATGATACAATAAGAAAAATATACAGAGCACAGTTCAAGCGTAAACAATCCTGTTTAGCCATAAGACTGACAGAACGTTCGTTTTTCAGTGGTGTTAATCTGCCGATCGTCCAAAGATATTATTGAAACCAAACATAAATAATATTATGGATACCTATCTAATATTTTTTATAGGTACTTTTTGTGTCGACAAAAAGTACCCTAGTCACATAGTGACGCCATTTTGCTCACTTCGATGAGGTCGAATCAGTAAATGAAAAGGAACAAAGCGGGGTTTCAGGGACGCAGTGCCCTGATAACTCGTTTCATTTAATCGCGTTTTCTCTTTCTTTGGTTCGTTTCTTTCTCTTTACTCGCAATAAAGAGAAAGAAATGAA
>Ga0153920_1000372_pt1 | contig 18532 bp, 17 predicted proteins | sample TSNJ004MetaG_FD_104713 | JGI IMG/M metagenome (GOLD analysis project Ga0153920, IMG submission 104713) | Attine ant fungus gardens microbial communities from New Jersey, USA - TSNJ004 MetaG | ecosystem: Host-associated > Fungi > Mycelium > Unclassified | place: USA: New Jersey, Brendon T. Byrne...
ATAGTTCACAGAAGCTTGTCTACTCTGCATGTATTGGGTATCGCGTTTATTGCCGTAGCATTATTTGAATGCCTGCTTAACCTCGCAAGAAATTATATATTTACTCATACCGTCAACAAGATTGATGCCAAACTCGGGGCAAAATTATTCAGACATCTGTTCGCATTGCCGTTCGTGTATTTTGAATCAAGAAAAGTCGGAAATATTATTGCAAGAGTGCGGGAATTAGACCAGATACGAGAGTTTATAACAAACAAATCCGTGTCGGTTATAATAGATTTATTCTTTTCAAGCGTGTTTTTGATAGTAATGTTTGTATATAGCAAACTTTTGACTCTTATTGTATTGCTCATTGTCGCTCTGATTGGGATAATATATGTGACTTTAACTCCTGAATTGCGCGCAAGATTGGAAAGTAAATTCCAGATGGGAGCGCAGTCGAACTCTTATCTTGTGGAATCGGTTACCGGCGTGCAGACAGTTAAATCTCTTTCTATAGAGGGAATGATGCAGAAAAAATGGGATAATTACCTTGGTAAATACGTAAAAGCAGGGTTCAATTTGTCCTTGATGAGTAATTTTGCCGGAGCGGTATGCGGATTATTGCAAAAAATAATGACAATAGCAATATTATGGATAGGTGTAATTCTTGTAATAAATAATGATTTAACAATAGGTCAGCTGATTGCGTTTCAGATGTTTGCAAACCAGTTTACCGGTCCGATAATGCGGCTTGTGAATTTATGGAACGAGTTCCAGCAGGTTCTTTTAGGTGTTGATAGGCTGGGCGATATTTTAAATAACCCTGTTGAAATAACTTCCAATAATGCGATAACCCTGCCTCGCCTTATGGGGAGCGTAAGAGCGGAAAATCTTTCCTTCAAATATTCTCCTAATGCTCCGATTGTGCTTGATAAGATAAATTTTGATATCCGTCCGGGGCAGAGTGTGGGGATTGTCGGACGTTCAGGCTCGGGCAAAAGTACGATTACAAAACTTATTCAAAGACTTTACCTGCCGTTTGAAGGCACTGTTTATATTGATGATATTGACATACGCCAAATGAATCCGATTTGGTTGAGAAATAATATAGGCATAGTTTTACAGGATAATTATTTGTTTTCGGGAACTGTCAGAGAAAACATTTCAATGCCGAAACCTGATGCTCCGATTGAGTTGATTATTAAGGTGGCACAAATATCCGGTGCGCATTCGTTTATTTCTGAAATGCCTGAAGGGTATGATACAATAGTCGGAGAGCGTGGTTCAACACTTTCAGGCGGACAAAGACAACGTATTGCCATTGCCCGCGCGCTTATTACTGACCCGAAAATAATAATTTTTGACGAAGCTACCTCTGCGCTTGATTATGAATCCGAGCGGATTATTATGGAAAACTTAGATATTATTAAAAAAGGACGGACAATGTTTATAATCGCTCACAGGCTTTCTACGGTTAAAAACTGTGATTTGATTATAGCTCTTGACAGAGGAAAAATCATTGAAGCCGGCAGTCACGAAACACTTATAAACAAACGGGGTTATTATTATGACTTATACACCCAGCAAGGAGTATTGAGATGAAATTGGATTTTTTGAATAAAATAAATTTGAATAATTTTCTAAATAAAATAGACGATGACAGCCATGAGTTTTTACCGATTATTTCAGAAATCGATCAAGCGCCGATGAATCCTATCGGACGTTCAATGTTTTGGATTATTATATCCTTAATTTTTTGCACTGCACTATGGCTGTTTTTCGGTAAAGTTGACGTTGTTGTCACTGCCAGAGGAAAAATTATTCCTGACGGTGAGATAAAGATTATCCAACCGCTTGAAACAGGGGTTATTAAAGATATTCTTGTTAAAGAGGGGGATTTTGTAAAAAAAGGTCAGCCTCTGATAGAGATAGATGCTTCTACAACAAAACCGGAACTTGAAGCTTTAAAGAAAAACCTTGATTACGCAAAAACAGAGAATGAAAGAATAAATGCCCTGGTAGAAGGTAAAAAATTTTCAACAGAGGATGAAACACAACGCCGGCTCTATGAATCTGCACTCGCTGATTTAAAGAACCAAATTCAAACAAAAAATACTGAAATTAACCAGATAAACAGCCAAATTTCTTCCGCATCATCGGAACAAAGCAATTACAAACGGCTTTTGTCAATGAATGAAGATAAAGAAAGACGTATGAGCGATGTTTTAGACATTATTGCATATAACGATCTTGAAAGAGTGAAATCCGAAAATATGAATTACCGCAATCAAATCCAGACTTTGAATCACAGAATTGGTGAATTACAGCATAGAAAAAGTCAGATTGCATTTGAAATTAGTTATATTAAATCTAATTTTAAAACCCAATATTTGACACAGTTAACAGAAAAAGAACTCAAGGCGATAGGACTTGAATCTGATATTGAAACAATCGAATTCAGAAACACGCAGCAGACAATTGTTTCGCCGGTTGACGGCTATGTTAATACTTTGCTTGTCCACACAATCGGCGGAGTCGTGACGCCTGCAAAAGAGATTTTGTCGGTTGTTCCTGCGGATTCCCCAATAGTAGCAAAGGTAAGGGTTTTAAATAAAGATATCGGATATATAAAAGAAGGCATGCCTGTACAGATTAAAATTGATACTTTTGAATTCCAAAAGTACGGAATGATAGAAGGCGTTGTAAAAAAAGTAACCAAAGACAGTATAGAGGATGAAAAAGAGGGACTTGTCTATGATGTTTTCATTGCGCCGCTTGAAAAGACTTTAATGGTCAATGGCAAAAAAATGGATATTTCAACGGGTATGAGCTTATCTGCGGAAATCAAGGTAGATAAACGCAGAATAATAGAATTCTTTATCTATCCGATAGTCAAATACTGGAGCGAAGCCATATCTATTAAATAAAATATTTAAGGTGTTTCGGCAGCGATTTTCTGCGCATTTCTTGAAATGTCTTTTTTTAATTCAGCAATGAATTCTTCTCTGTATAAAAAGCCTAAATGCCCGCCGTTATTCAATATGACGATCTTATTACCCGAATATTCTTTTAATTGCTTTAGCTGCTGGCGATTTACGAAATAATCATCCAATGTATGATATATTTTGTAATTATCATTGTTTTTTAAATACTCTGCTATTGAATGCAGGCTTGTATCAAAATTTAAATCTTCAAATTCAGTATATTCATCTTTTATCAGATATTTTTCGACATAATCACGGTAGCTTATGTTGTGAATATCCTTATATAAACCACATTTACAGGATTTAGAAGTATTTTCAATTGTAAATATCAAATCTGATAATTTTTGTCTCATTATAAAACCTGTAATAAGTTTTGCTTCTTCTTCCGAAAAAGGAAGCGTTTCTATCTTTGCATTAGGAGAATCTTTTAGCTGATAAATCTGAATTATTTTTGCCGCTGTGATTGCAACCCGGTGTTTTAAATTTGCCGGATCTTTATCCCATCCGTCATTATTTTTGTCCACTTCTTTAAGCGCATGTACCAATTCAATCGGCGGATTTATCGAAATATATTTATTAATATTCATTGTATTATTTTTTGATTCTTTATCAGCAAGGAATAGTGTAGAAAGCGCTCCGAAAGAAGTCCCTATAACCAATTTTTCACTGAATTGACAGTTATACTTAGTTTGCAGTGAAGATAAAATTTTAGATGTTACAATTTTAAGATAATCGGCATCATTAGCAGGTATTCCCGGCACGAAACCCTGAGGCATACTTTTTACAAATTCCCAGTGAAAATGACTGCCCTGAATAACTACCGAATAACCTTCATCATAGAATAATTTTGCTAAAACCACCGAATGATGTGATGTTATTCCTTCCCCTATTGAAGGGTAAATTATCGCAACCGGAGCGGTTTTATCTTTTTGTAATATATATCTGAATTTATAATTTTCACGATTAGGGTCTATACTAACGGAGGAAGTCTTTATTTTTTTACTGAAACATCTGTTCCATACAGATAATTCTGTCCATATTGAATCATTTATACCGGGCAAATCAAAAAGGGCAGTCCTCATAGAATCAACAACCGGACACTGAGGTTTATAATCATGTAATATCATATCAGCATATAGACTAAGATTATTAGGATTAGTGTCAGTTAAAATAATATCTCCGACTTTCATTCTTGCCCCGCCCGGAACATCAACAATAGCAAGCTTATCCAAAACCATATTTCCATCTATATTAGCGTTATCAATTTCTTCCGGATTTTTTATATTTACTACATTACCGGCATTTGCAGCCGCACCTGTTACAGCTTCATCATTTTCTGAAGTATCAAGAGCCGCCATATCATATAATTTTATATTTGTATCTAAGACTTCTTTTCTGTCAAGATTTGAGTTTTTTATATAACTTTCTATGCCGTAAAGTTTTTTAGCAATGTCATAAGGATCAGCATAAGTTGATTCTATCATTTGGCTTAAAGGCTGCATGTATGACGTTCTGTTAACCAATAATCCTGCTTTTGCAAGCGCCGTAACCGGACTTCCTAAATACATAGCAGCATCCAAAGGACATTCCAAGAGCCTTCCTGCTAAGGAACGCGGGGTGGAAGATGCTAATCCTGGAACAACTAAATAAGGTCCTTGTTTAACTTTGCATTTGGCAAGAGCCTGTTCCATAGTTTCCTGATGAGGTTCTATTTTAAAAATCTTTTTTGCCGGATCATATAACCCGCCGATACCTATGGTAGTATTAGTTAAAAACCTGACTGTTTCCCTGCCGGAAGCTTTTAAGTCTTTTTGCACTAAACAACTCATAAGTCTTTTAGGATATTCAATATTTTTATATGTGCTCTCTAACCTGTCCATTCCGTATTTTGGCATAACTGACGCCCACACAATATGAACCGGACGAAGAAAATATTTATTTAAACCGCCATTAAAATTGAATATTTTTCTGTTAAAGTTTTCGTACTTATCTTCCCCTAAAAATTCATATGCATAATCCGGATATCGGGTTTCCGGTTTGATTGCTTCTTTGGCAAATGATGAAATTTGTATATTAAAATTTAAACACAGTAAAACAAAAAGTACCGTGAGTGCTTTGTGCTTTTTAAACATTTTTTCCCCTGACTTTCAAATTAAAAAATATAATTGCTCTTTTAGTTCATGTTATTTTATTTACAGAAGAAAAATAAATGTATTGCTCAATAGGGCATGCCTATATAATAATAAAAAAATATTAACTTTGAAACTTATCCAATAAATCTTTTATTTCCATAATTTTTTTCTGGCTTTCTTCTTTATTGGAAAAGGAATCTTTCACACAACACTCAAGATGGGATTTGAGAATATTACTTTCAACAGATTTGATTGCAGAACGGACCGCTTTCAATTGAATCAAAATCTCAGGACAGTAGCGTTGTTCTTCTATCATTCTTTTAACGCCTTCCATTTGCCCGATAGCTCTGTTTAACCTTGGAATTTCTTTTTTATGACTAGGATGCAAATTTTCATAACAACAGCTTTCGCTTTTTTCTTTTTTTTCTTTCATAATAATTTCCCTGTTTTATTGTTCAATTATAACATAACTAATCAAATTTTCCAGCTTGCTTTGAAATTTTAAGTAAATTTTCAGGCTGTTTTTTTAAGTCTTCAAAAGGATTTTTTTTAGGTAAAAGTGTTTTTTCATCAAGACTATTGCAGATTAATTTCGAATAAGTTTCTGCGACAATTTCAAAAGGATTAGGGATTTGTTCTTGCATTTTGGAAATAATATCTAAACCCGAATTATTTTGATTGTTTTTAAAATACATTTTTTTACCATAAGGACAAGCTCCTTCATAGCCAAATTTCTTATAAAGTGAGTCCAAATGTATATTATGAGACCATTCATGAATAAATTCGTGTAAAAAATGATTTGAACTAATCAGTCCTTCAGAATATTTTTGTTCTGCGATATTATCTAATTCTTTTAATGAAAGTTCGTGCTGCGCAAAAAATATTGAGCGTAATTCAAAGGGCGGTTCTGATTTGAGAACAAGTTTTGTATCTGGAATACAAAACCCTAAAGTATTTGTCGGTTTAATAAGGTCATCAGGATTATAAACCCTCAATCGTTTCGGCGTTGCATTAAACGGGAGTTTAAATTGTTTTGATAAACATTCAAAAATATCGGCACACAAAGCAGTGCAGGCAGCGATTACGGGGTTTTGTCCAAAATCAGCATCGATTTTGTATACACTTTTAAATTCATCAGCAACTTTCTCGGTTTTTATATTTGACAAACCAGAGACGACATTTTTTGTCAAACCTGCACCGAAAGAGGGGATATTTTTCGTATTTTGAATAACTGTTATCATTATTTTTAACTGTAATAATCCCAACAATGCATGCCCTCATGGGGATCAGGTTGATCTAATGCGCTGTCGGCCGCCTCTTTTCTAATCGCATCGTCTACTACTTTTTTTGCTTTATTACATAGTTCGGTATCTCCTGACATTTCACTCCACTTAATTGCGGTTTTCACAATGTCAAGAAAATAATAATTCTTTAATTTTGCCATAGTTCTTTCTCTGCATATATCAGTTTTTATTTTGTCAATACAAAGTTTTATTTCCATATTTATTAAATATGTCATTGCTTCTACTTTTAGAGATTTAGCTTCTTCCATTAAAGATATAGCTTTTTCAACACTAGTATTAAGTGCCTTAGCTAATTCTTCAGGCTGACCTATTAAAATTGCTTCTACAAGTACACTTTCTTCAATACTCATATTTATTGCCTCGAAAATTTCTTTCCACGATTTGGCCTTAACTTTGTCTGCACACATATATAGAAGTTCTTCATTAGATCCGGATTTCAAATCCTCTATTTTTTTAAGCGCATTTATATCCTCAGCCATATCTTCTGCAAGATCATAATTTAAATTTAATATATCAGAAATTTTTGTATAATCAGGGCTATATTTTTCAATAGTTGACATTACTAACATTTTGGCGTATTTATCTTGTTCATATAAATCTTTGATTTCACGCGGACTTTCAAACCCTTTTTGAAAAATCATATATAATTCATCATGCTTAAGACTATCAAAAATTTCTTTTTTATAATTTACGACAATAGGTTTTATTCTTTCTAAATATTCAGAATGTATATTTTTATCAAGAGTATCAATTAAAGCAACAGTTCTGCGCGCTGTTTCAGCTTTATCACATCTACGCCCACCAAGACTAAAACGAAGCTTATAATCCAGATCTCTCTCATTTCTTTTTTGTCTATATTCTTTAGAAAATAGACATTTATCTATAATTTCTTGCTTAAAGTTTTTATAAATATTATCATCTAATTTTTCAAATTCTTTAATAAACTCTCCGCTTATTTCATGACCACTGTTAAATAAACTCCTAATAAAATCTTTTTTAGATTCAATAACTACATAATTGGAATCGGGTAACTTTGAAAGCACTGACTTTTCTAATGCCTTATGTTTTAACTCATATATAGACATCCCTGTTCTGTTTATATCAATAATAGAATAATAAGTGCCTCTTGTTGCTTTGTCAGGTGTCTTACTTAACGCTGTTAGTGTATTGGGTAGTTCATTTAAATTGATTTCAGGATTATCAAGTACTGTATTCACTTCTTTAACAAATTTTGATATCTTATTATGTTTAGGACCGGATGTCAAGGCTGAAAATCCATATTTAGCTACTAAATAAATAAATGTACCCGTACCTAAACCACCATCCCCAAAAGAAACTGCGTAAGTTTTATACGCAGGTTTAGTCGCATATGGTTTTTTAGAATTATTTTGACTATTGTTCATATTTTTATTTTGGTAAAAATTGATTGATGAACGGACTATCATTTTATATTTCCACCTTTTGGACAAAAATAACTTTATAATTTGAATTTGTTTTTTTTAAATTAACAGGTAATATTTTCATTTTATACACCTTTTTTAATTATAGCTCTATATTCATCAAGATAGGATGTTTGTTTTTTCATTTTAGCTATGCCATATATTGTTTCACATAAAAGTATAATCCCCAGAATTCCTAAAGCTAATTTATCAAGATCATGTGATCTTTTAGGTACTTTTACATATTCTTTGCCGTCAATGATTTCTATTTCTTTTGTTTTTTTATCCTTAGCTTCAAAACCCAAATTATTTATCTTATAATTTGAATTTGTTTTTTGTGAATTAACCGGAAATATTTTCATTTTTACTCCTTTATAATTTTATTGCATAAATTATTATTGCCTATATAAAATCTGATGCAGAATCGGCTATATCAATAATAGTACTGATTATATCACTTGCGTCACTGATATTATCTGCAGTATCCATTAAATCTAAAGTTGACATAGCCGCATCAACAGCACCAGCTTTAGCTAAAAATACATCCATAGTGCTGTCTGCAATATCAGTAGCATCAGCGGCTTTATCAGAAATAGAACTGAGCAAAGCTTCCGCAGTTGAATCGTCTTTTGTAATATCAGAAATTTCTTCACTTATTTTCTTATTTTTATTAGGTAATAAGTTTATTAATTTTTTAATAGGGTTAGTTTCAGGTATTCCATGAAGCTCGGGATTATGAATAATTGACCTGCCGGATGTAGGATGTCCGTATGGACCTTCTAAATCGTTTAAAATACTTTCTTTCGGCAAGGAAGATCTCTCGAAAGTATCCTCATCAATAACCATAATAATCTTTGCAGGTTCATTTCGTCCGGGTTGTACTCTTAAAATATCTATACCTTTGAAACTTACTGAATTTGAAATTGAATTAATCTTTATCATATGTCTCCTTTACTCTTGAAAACTATTCTGTATTTCACGCTCATTTTATAATAATACACAAGAGAAAATTTTTTTGTTAGCCATGTGGCTAATCTTTAGGAATTTTTTTTAATTTCCTTAACAACCTTTATTTTAAAGCATTAATCCTTATTAATATTTCTTAATATTACCTGTCAAAATTAGTCGTTTTACAATGAAAAATTATTAAAAACAGACAAGGCAAGAAAAGCCCCCAGTGAAAAACTGAGAGCTTTTCTTCAATAAATCCGCGGAATTGCTTATTCCTGGTTGCATTCCGGAGGGCATTTGTGGTTTTCGTCGCAAGTACAGTTTTCTCCACATTTGCAGTTAATGCATGTGCATTTTTCGTTTGTACATTCTGCCATGGTGTGCTCCTTTCATTTTATTCTTATACCCCCATAGGGTATCTTATAATTTTATTATATACCCCTATGGGGTATTTGTCAAGTGTTATTTTTTATTTCTTAATAATTTTAGTTAATTAGGGAATTTTTCTTTTTATGGTTTGAATTATCTTACTTTACGAAAAGGGGGTTTATTATGGACAGAATTACCGTATCGGATTACTTAGTACAAGAGTTGCATAAGCTAGGCATAACAGATTTTTTTGGACTTCCGGGTGATTATAGTTTTAATATTATAACTTCAATCGAAAATAACCCTGATACAAACTGGGTTGGCTCTACAAATGAACTTAACGCAGGATATTCCGCAGATGGATATGCGCGTATAAAAGGTTTCGGGGCATTAGTTACAACATATAATGTCGGAGAGTTGTCTGCTATTAATGCAGTGGCAGGAAGTTTTGCAGAAAATGTTGCAGTTATATCAATAGTCGGAATGCCTGCAACAAGATATATAAAAAATAATTCTTTAATTCATCATAATTTTCAAAATCCAAATTATTTTGCCGCATTTGATGCTTATTCAAATATGGTACAGGCAACTGCCATTTTATATGAGAACAATGCTAAAGAGGAGATTGACAGGGTTTTAAGTGTCTTTGTAAAAGAAAGAAAACCTGTATATATCGGAATACCCTCTGATGTTTGCGAAATATTTATCAAAAACGAATCCATTTTAGAAACTCCTCAAAGTAATTACAAAAAATTAGAAAAAGCTGTAAATCATGCCCTTAAATTAATTAATTCCTCAACATCACCGATAATTATCGGTGACAGCTTGGTTGAAAGATTTCAAGCAAGAGAAGAATTTCAAAATTTCGTTAAAAACAGCGGATTCCCCTCTACTACACTTATTATGGGTAAGGGTTTAATTTATGAAAGTTCTCCTAATTTTATCGGTACATACTTAGGTTCTATAGATAACATTGATGTATATGATTATGTTAATAAATCTGATTGTATAATCTCAATCGGCACAATCTACAGTGATTTAAACGCCTTCAAATGTGATATTAATTTTAAACCATCAGATTTTATAGAAGTTCACGGTACTTATGTTGTTGTTGAAAAAAATATCTATGAAGATGTGCTTATGAAAGATTTTTTGAATGAATTAGCAAATCAGGTTGAGTTTAAAAATATTGAAATAAAAAAAGATTTACAAGACAGAGCATTTCCTGAAATAATTGAAGAAAAAATACTTGATTTTGATTACTTTACTCCAAGATTCGAAAAATTTTTAAAAGAGGATGACTTAATTTTTGTTGATACGGGGATTTTAGATTATGTTGTTCCGTCGATAAAAATTCCTGACGGCTGCGTGCTGTACGAGCAAGTTTTGTGGGGATCAATAGGATGGGCAACACCTGCCGTTTTCGGGGCGGGTTTGGCAGACAAAAACAAACGCATTATATTGCTTACCGGCGAAGGCTCAATACAATTAACAATTCAATCTGTGAGTAGTATGATATATAGAGGTCTCAAACCCATAATATTTGTATTAAATAATTCCGGATATACTATAGAAAGAATTTTATCAAAAAATCCTGAGTCTGATTATAATAATATTGTTCCCTGGGATTATGTAAGGTTGTTTGAGGCATTTGATGCAGAAGCATATACTGCAAAAGTGAAAACCAATATACAATTAGATAATGTTCTAAACACTGTAGGAAATTTAAACCATATTTGTTTTATAGAATTATTTACTGATAAAATGAATATTCCTAAACTATTGCGTAAATATAAAGAAATGTATCGCAAGTAATATATAGTATTATAGCTAAGAGGATTTCAATTTTTCAAATAGAAGTCCATATTTTTCGGTCGAGGAGTTTATTCTCTCGGCTTAAAAATTTCTTCCATATATGGCGGTTCTTGGATTTCTCTCGGATTAAATTTAGTCTCGGATTCTTCCACAGCATAAGTTTTAGGTTGGTATAAAGGGGTATCGTCCCATATTTTGTCTATGTTCGGAATATTTTTTGATGAAGTTTGGACTTTCTTAATATAAGTAGCTGAACCGGGTTTAACATTCCATAAAAACGTTAAAACGTATGTTGAAAGGATTAAAGAAAAAAGAAAAAACGCTACAGAGATTATATTTCCGATATCACGAGGTTTATTCTTTTTTGCTATTTGTTTTTTAGGAATTACAAAAGCCGGAATTTCTTCAAAAGTATTATTCCCGCAGTCGCAATACTCTAGTTTTTCTTTATATTCTGATTTGCATTCCAAACATCTATATATCATTATTTTTATTTTATCACAATTTTTTTATGACAGAAAGGATTCGCGCTTCTTGCTCACTCGCGTTTAACAGGTCTACGCAAACCTGCTTGTCCTGCTTGACCGCAGGTCAACTCGTTTGCTTCGCCTTCTTGGATTATTGGCAGTTCGGGAAAGCGTGGTTTCCCTCACTTGGACGAGTTTTGGACTTCGTCCTCACTCTTGCCAAAATCCGCTCAGCTCGTTCGCGCTAAATTCCATCCAATATATGATAACCCCAAAATAATCAAAACTAATATTATCATTAAAATAATAATTGCAGCTTGTCTTGAAAAATCATATTCATTTTTTGCTTTTATATATCGCTTTATCAAAGGGTATTCCAAAATAAATAAAATAATTAAACATAAAGCAATATAAATATAATTTTCCATTTATTTTGCCTCTTTTTTAATAATAATCTTTTGCAAAATTATTGTTTTGTGCATTTTAGGCTGAAAGACCGCAACTATTACCGTTGATAAAATGATTAAAAGTAATAAAGCTAAAGATGTGATTATAATTTTTTTCTGTAACATTATCTTCTTATCCTTTCATAATCTGAAAATTCACCGGGTGTTGAAAATCTGCCTATTAAACCCATTACGAAAAGTCCTGACACAACAGTTGATTGTCTCCTTGTTTCTTTAGGAAATTTTAATATAGCCTTACCCTGCAAATTTTGTATTGCAGGTTTTATTCTGTTTCTTGCCTCAGGAATATAATCCGCATTTGTAGAAGATGTTTTGATATTAGAAATATTTCCGAATTTATCAACCACAAACGAGAATGTAAAAATCGTACCGATAGGCGCATTTACACCGCAATCTATCATAATTTTGTTATGAATATCACTTCTCCATTTGTTCCATGCAATAATTTCTTCCTGAGACATTTGCTCCTGATTATTAGAACTTTGAGGTTTTGAAGGCTGCTGTTGATTATCTGCCGTTTGCACCAATTTCTCCACATCCTGCATTGAAGGATACTCACCTTTTTGAACATTAGAGAGAATTCTTTCAAGAATTTCCAACTGATTTGGTTCGGTTTGTATTGTTTTATTTTTCTGCTGTTCCGGACGTATATATCTTGTTTGTGTCTGCTGCGTGGTCTGGATTTTAGGCTGATGATAAACCTCTATTTCTTTTTGTTGTGATTTCGGAGTTTCCGTTTTAACAATTTTTGTAGGGGAAGATGAAGGAGTTTGAGCAGTTTTTACTTCAATTTCACCGGATATTGTTGCCGGTAATATAGTTGCGGGCTTATCTTTAGAGTATTGTATATCTGCAACAGGTTTCAATACAAAATTAGCATTCTCTATCAGCATCGGTTTATTAATAGAAGGACCAATCATTAAAGTAATCACCGTTGCCAATACAAATAAAATAACAAATGTAATCTTTATTCCGTTCATAATTAATCTTTGTCTATTTTAGAAATAAGTTCTTCACACGCAGAAATTTCGAATTTTGTTTGGCTCAACATTAAGGTTTCCGCGATAAGCAGTGCCGTAGGGACAAGCGCTGCTACTAAACTTAAAAACATACCCTGAAAATCGCCGCCGATTTCAGTCATAAAATACGACACGTTCATTGCAAATTCTATAAATATAATTGCGCAGGCGATAGTTAAGGACCTTGTTCTTTCGGAAGTTAATTTTCTGACGCCTTCCAAACCGTAAATTGTCACGCCATGATGCAGATAATCGCTGAAACCGTCCTGTTTTATTACCTGAGAAGCCTGTATTTTTTTAGTGCATAGAAATGCGTTTACAAAGGCGAAGAAAGCAAATATAATCAGGAATGTGGCAAGCACTAAGAAAATAGGACTGAACCTTAATCCCGAAACTCTTATCCAGCCTGCGGCTTCAGGAAAACACATAGCAAGAGTGTTAGAAACCCCATACGCCAGAAAAGGTGCGGTTAAAATACCTACAATAGTTTCTCCTACAGATTTTAATTGAAGATTAAATAATTTATCTTTAATATTTTGCAGTCTTGTATTACTTAGGCTGTTAATATGTCTGTCAATCCATTGTCTGTAAGATTTCAAAACAGCCTCAAAATCTTCTCTGTATTCGTATTTATTTAATGACATTGACCATTCTGAACCGTTACATTTAAAGTATCCGCAGCTTATTGCCAAAACAGACATTATACCTGAGAAAAAGAATGATATAAATATCGCAAAAGTTAAAAAGTTATTTAAATTCATATAATAAACTAAATTAACTATATAAATCCCGAGTACAAATATTAATGAAAAAACCAGCATAAAACTTTGTCCCATTTTTGCGGATTTTGACATATCCTTTTGAATATTACTTTGCAAATATAAATAGATTCCCTGTTTTAATAACAAACAAATACCGTAAGTTATCACCGAATATGCCATCCAAACTTTTAGATTGGTAGGAAGATGTAAATAATTTGCAGATTCTTCTATTGAAAGTCCCATTAAGTAGTTAGAAACTCCAAACGCGCAAATTAATGCGCTTATAAACATCGCAATATGCAAAAATATGCTTGTTTTGAAATTAGCAGATAATTTTTGCTGCAAATCGTTTATAGGGAATGCAACCTGTTTAATAATTGCAACTCTGGCATTTTCAATATCTTCTTTTTGTTTTTCGATTTTAACCCTTGTAACAGCATTAACATCTTTTCCGTATAACCCTTTTATATCTTCTTCCGTAAAATCTTCACGCGCAATAGAGGTTACCGTTTTTTGAGCGGGAACAGGCGCTTCTGATAACACTTTAACGCCTACAAATTCATCTGTGCCTGCAATCATCAATTTGCATATACTGCCAACCTCAACTTTTTTTATAGGTTTGCCTTTGAATAAAACTTTATCACTGTGAAAAGTATTCATTATAATACATTTGTTTTCTAAGCGGTCATATTGAATAGTTAACAGCAAATCAAAATCAAGATTTAATATAAAATCGCAACTAGGATTTGTGCCTACATTAATCATATCTTTTTCATCAAATACTTTTTCTTGTGTGGATGTTGAAACAACTATTGCCATATTTATAACCTCTTTTTATTATTTTATCTGCCTAAAGCCCGCAAAAATCTTCGTATAGATTTATCGGTATTTTGTTCAGGTGAAACAATCAATTTTTGTTCTCCTAAAACAGGTGTCAGAGTCTCTTTAACAAGATCGAGTTTCTCCGGATGAGCGCCTAAAAACATCATCGAAATATCAGGCGCATATTCTTTTACCTGAGCGACATTTTTTGCAAAAGTATTCCAATTTATTTGTTTTTCAACTGCACCCTCGTTTTCCAAATCCCCAATAGTAACAACTGCCGGTATATAACCGAGTTTTTGCATAGACAAACAATGCGAGAATGCTTTTTTCATACCTGTGCCATACGCTGTGCCATAGTCTTTTTCATCATATTTTGTAAAAGCGTCCATGGATTTTGTAATCACGCTGCCGTTCATCGGAGAACCCTCGTAAATCAAATACGCATCCTCTGAAACTCTTAATATCTTGATTTGATCCTCCGGATCAAGCAATGCGCAAACTTGTCTTAGCAATTTTTTTTGCTGCGGCAAGTCTTTTTGATTTGAGGCGGAAGAATCTATTAAAAATATAACTGCAGCGGGATTAAAATCATCTACTTTAATTTTTCTTGCTCCTGACCATAAAAGTTTCCCAATTACCGAAAAAACCAATATAATTACTGCTAATGTTATAAGTCTTTTGTTTAATTTCATTTTTACCTGCTTTTTAAGTGATAATATATCATATTTTTACCTCAAAATCAAATGTAAACATAAATAGACCCGTCGAAACTCTTTAGTCAAAATTGAAGTTTCGATAATATAAATTATCCACAATAAAACCGGTAATATCACTAAGATTATTACCGGTTTCTATTTTTTAATTATAAAAATTAATAATCGTTAATGTCTGAATCATCTTCGTCTTTTAAAGAAGATAAGTCATCATTGCTTATGCCTTCAAAGTCTTCAGGCAGTAAATCCTGATCAGGCCAAATTGTGTCTGCGTCAAATCTGCTTGCTTCAAGATTTAGCGCTCCTGATAAATCAGAGTTGCTTAAATCAGTTTCTGATAAAATACATCCTGCCATATCACAATCAGCAAAATTACAATAAGTCATTTCTGCATAACTGCAATCTGCTCCGGTTAAAAGCGCTTCCGTAAAATCACATTCTAAAACTCTTGCTCTTGTAAAATCTGCGGATGTTAAATCACAATTAGTAAAATTTACCAAAGATATATTACTATCCGCAAATGAACTTGAGTTCAAATCTACATTGCTGAAATCTATTTCATTTAATACAATGCTTGAAAAATCAACTTCACTTAAGTCAATTTCTTCCTGTTCCAATTTCCATTCTTTAAACCTTTCAGGGTCTTTTTTTAATAAATCGATTAACTCTTCTTTTGTATAGTCTATCATTTTAATTAGTCTCCTTTGTTAATATTAATTTTCTATCGTCAAATTCATTTGCATTGCCAATAAGGTGGCTTGAGTTCTGCTTGTTACTTTCAGTTTTTTGAAAATACTATTCAAATGTGTCTTAACGGTAACTTCTTTTACTACCATTTTATCGGCGATATCTTTATTACTTGCTCCTTTAGCTACCAGTAAAAGAACTTCTTTTTCTTTTGCAGTTAAAGGTTCTGTTAATTTTTTAGTGCCAAAAGTTAAATCCGGATATGGGGATTTTTCTTTTTGCCAGTTTGAACGTCTTAGTACAGCTTCCATTCTTGCCAAAAGATTTGGAAGGATGAATGGTTTTACTATATAATCATCGGCTCCGATTTTCAACCCCGAAACCATTTTTTGTTCTTCATTTACTGCTGTGAGCATTATAACAGGGATATATTTTGTGCTCTCAGATTTTCTTATTGCTTTTAATGTCTCCCATCCGTTCATATTAGGCATCATTACGTCAAGTAAAATTAAATCCGGCTTATAAGAATGTTTTGATAAAATACCCAGCGCCTGCACTCCGTCATTAGCAACCTGAACGTCATACCCGTAAAACGGCAGCGCATCTTTTAAATATTTAGAATTATCATCAACTAAAAGTACATTTGTTAACTCTGACATTATTGAATCCTCTAAACAATTTTTTGCTTAAGAGCCTTAAGGGCTGCTTGTAATCTGTCGTCTACTTCTAATTTTTGTAATATATTGGCAACATGAGCCTTTGTTGTATTTATACTTATAACAAGAATTTGTGCAATTTCCATATTACTATAGCCTTCTGTCATAAGTTTTAATATTTGGGACTCTCTTGTTGTTAAATCATAACTCTTTTTGCTTGTATCATTGTCAAAAATCGGGGAATTTGTTGTTGCTTTCAAAACAATATGAGCAATGCTCGGATCAAACCATGCCGCGCCGTCTGCAACCGATTGCACAACATCAATAAGCCGTTTAGGATTTATCTCTTTTGAGCAATATGCATTTGCGCCTGCTTTTAAGCTGTTTAAAACTTCTTTTTCATCATTATGTGAAGTTAAAATAACAATTTTTACGTCTTTATTTGATGAACGAATTTGCTTTGTAGCATCTATGCCGTTCATTTGAGGCAAGCCCAAATCCATAATAACCACATCTATTTTGTTATTATTAAAAATTTGGATTGCATTTTCTGCGGAATCCGCTTCATATATTGTATTTACGTATTCCACACCTTCAAACGCAGTTTTAAGCCCGAATCTTGTTAATTCGTGATCTTCTACAATTAAAATATTTTTACAAATATCTTCCATTACATACTCAATTCTTTCTTTGCCGGCTCATAATCCGGGTTTAACAGCAAACTTTTTTTAAAATTGTGATTAGCATCTTCTTTTAATCCCTGAGTTTTAAAAATAAGTCCTTGATAATAATAATATCTAAAATCATTTTCGTCAATATAGTAAGCGACAGCTAAATATTTTTTTGCCTGATCAATATTATGACGTTCCAGTTCAACTCGTCCTAAATCAATCCAACCGTCTTTAAAAGCAATGTTTATAGCGATTGACTTTTTTAAGTATGCAATCTCTTTAGCTTTATCTTTCAGCGCCACTTGGTAATATGCAAAATATGAATCAGCAAATGTTTTTAAAATTTTGTCATATATTTCCAGAGCTTTTTTCTCTTTTTCCAGCATTTGGTATGTCTGCGCAACTTTTATTGAAGGCAAAGACGAATTTTTTTCTTTTGCCTGCGCATCTTTGTAATAGGTCAATGCTTTTTTATAATTTTTCGCCCTATAATCTAAATCTCCTAAAACTAAAAGTGTTATAGGATTTTCTGTATCTAATTTATAAGCTTTTAATGCGCTGTCCTGCGCTTTTTCAAACTCATTCATATCGAAATAGACTCTTGACATTAATGCATATACATCAGCATTCATTTTTTTCTTTGTGCTTAGTGCGCCCTGAAGGGTTCTTATTGATTTTCCGAGTTCATTTTCGTAGTAATAATAATATCCCAAATGGTACATTTTTTGGAATTCATTTTTTTTAGTTTTATATAAAATATATTGTTCTAATGAACTGACTTTTGTTGAAAAATTGGAAGAATATAGTTTTTGTTGTTTCATATATTCAACAATTCTCAAAGCATTTTGCGGTTTTTTGCCTTGCGCAAGTATTTCAGCTTTTAGTTTTTTATAATTTAAGTTTTGAGAATTCATGTTTATTGCAGCGTCAATATATTTTTCAGCATCAGGGATACTGCCTGATTTTAAGTTGCCTAATGCCGCGACATAATTGGCGTAATCCGATTCCGCAAGTAAAGAGGCATTTTTTACAAGTTCACCTGTAGCTTCTCTACTCTGATCATTAAAAATAATGTTAGAATAAACTTCTGCAAGATAAACTTCATCTTCGCGTTTAAGTTTTTTGCTCGGGAAATAATACCTTTTTACATCGTCTATAATAATATAAGATATATCTTTATCGGATATTTTAGAAATTGCTAAGTCAGATAAATTAAAAAGTCCTATATCAGCCATTTTTTCTGCCATTTGCATATATGAATAATCATTAGGAACAACCGATTCAATAAGA
>Ga0153920_1000374_pt1 | contig 18460 bp, 15 predicted proteins | sample TSNJ004MetaG_FD_104713 | JGI IMG/M metagenome (GOLD analysis project Ga0153920, IMG submission 104713) | Attine ant fungus gardens microbial communities from New Jersey, USA - TSNJ004 MetaG | ecosystem: Host-associated > Fungi > Mycelium > Unclassified | place: USA: New Jersey, Brendon T. Byrne...
CCGACACAATCACGCCAATCAAAAAAAGCTGCTGAATTTTAGAACTCCGCGTACTTCGCTCCCGCATACAACCCCTCCCAACTCAGGTTAGTTTATACCAATGATCATACAGATATTTTTGAACACCGTCAATGAGAGATGAAATTTTCCTTCATGATGACAGAAAAAAGGGGGCGGATGGCAGCTCTACCCCCGTATGCTATATGTAATACGCTGTTTCTGTCCGCCCGCCTTAAAATTTCTATGGTGGCGTGCGGAAAAATATGATATTCTTTGAGGCGGAAGGAACAGGGCTGGCCCTGTGGAAAGGCGGTCTCAGCTATAGTTCTGAAGGGTACCTCCGGGCCAGTAAGACTTTTTTTTAGAGGACTGGTAGCATGCCATTGAGAAAGGAGCCCGTGCATGAAGATTGTCATTTTGGATGGATACACAGAGAACCCGGGGGATTTAAGCTGGAACGGCTTTGAGTCGCTGGGCAGCGTCACCATTTACGACAGGTCTCCCCTCCATGACGAGGAGGAAATTCTCCGCCGCATCGGGGACGCCCAGGCAGTCATCACCAATAAGACCCCCCTGTCCCGCGAACTTCTTCAGCGCGCCCCCAATCTGCGCTATATCGGGGTGTTGGCCACTGGATACAACGTGGTGGACGTAGCCGCCGCCAAAGAGCGGGGCATTCCGGTTTCCAATATTCCAACCTACGGCACAGCGGCGGTGTCACAGTTCGTTTTTGCGCTGCTGCTGGAAATCTGCCACCACACAGGGCATCATAACGAGGCCGTCCATGCGGGGCGGTGGGCAAAAAGCCCCGATTGGACGTTCTGGGATTATCCCCTCATTGAACTGGCGGGCAAAACAATGGGCATCATCGGATTTGGCCGCATCGGCCAGGCCACGGGCCGCATCGCAAGGGCCATTGGAATGCGGGTTCTGGCCTTTGACGAGTCCCCCGGCGAGTCCGGGCGGGACATCGCGAATTATGTCAGCCTGGATACTCTGCTGGCAAATTCCGATGTCATTTCGCTGCACTGTCCCCTACTCCCCTCCACACAGGGGATGATCCGCAAAGAAACTATGGAAAAGATGAAGTCCGGCGTCATCCTCATCAACACCTCCCGCGGGCCGCTGGTGGTGGAGCAGGATTTGTATGACGCCCTGGAATCGGGAAAAATATTCGCCGCGGGGTTGGACGTGGTCTCCAGCGAGCCCATTCAGGAGGACAACATCCTCCTCAAGGCAAAAAACTGTATCATTACCCCCCACATCGCCTGGGCCCCCAAGGAGAGCCGACAGCGGCTGATGGACATTGCGGTGTCCAACCTGAAGTCTTTTTTGGATGGCACTCCGGTCAACGTGGTCAATCCCTGAACCGTATCAGGCGGCCAAACACCCTTTTTTGACGCGCTCAAGCCCCCGCCGCAATTTGCGGCGGGGGCTTAGGCTACAGTTACAACAGGCAGTGAGGTCAATCAACCGCGCCGCCCGCCGTGCCGCATCCAGCCTCACACCACCCGAAACTGAAGCGGCGCCCCGGAAGCGCAGGCTGCAACATTTTGAGCGCAGATCAAGCTGACCGCGCCGATCGCCTCCTTTGAGTACATCCCTATGTGCGGCGTGATAATCACATTGTCCAACGTGAGCAGGGGGTGGTCCCCCCTCGCCGGCTCCTCTTCCAGCACATCCAGCGCCGCCCCTGCCAGGTGCCCGGAGGCCAGCGCGTCATATAGCGCCCCCTCATTGACAATCCCCCCGCGGGCCGTGTTGATCACATAGGCGCCCCGTTTCATTCTGCCAAGCTCCGCCGCGGCGATCATATTCCGCGTCTCCTCTGTCAAGGGCAGGTGGAGCGACAGAACGTCACAGGCTGTCAGCACGTCCTCCTGAGTGCATAAGGTGACATAACCCTGAAACTCCTCCGGCAGTTCCCTGATATAGGGGTCGTACGCCATCACCTTCATCCCAAATCCAACCGACCGCCGGGCCATATGTTTCGCAATCGCGCCAAAGCCCATCAGTCCCAGCGTCTTTCCGCATACGTCCGCGCCGACCGCAGTCTGCCATCTCCCCTCACGCACCCAGCGGTTGGTCAGAACAATATTACGGGCGGCCGACAGCATTAAGCCAAACGCCAAATCGGCCACCGCGTTGGCGTTGGTTCCGGGCACATTGCATACCAGAATTCCCATCTCCCCCGCCTTGTCTAAGGGGATGTTGTCCAGGCCCGCTCCATGCTTGCAAATAATGTTCAGCCTGGGGCACCGCTCCATCACCGCTTCAGAAAACTCGTGGGCGCCAATGATGAGCGCGTCATACTGCACAATGAGCTCTTCAAACTCTCTCTGATTAAACTCCTTCCCCTTCATTGTGACTTCAAACCCGGCTGTTTTCAGTATGTCTAAAGGCTCGCTGCTGATCTTGCCAAAGGAACGGGATGTAATTAGAACCTTCCAGCTCACTGTGGTGCTCCTTTCATACTTAGGATCTTCTTTAGTCCGCTGACCGCATAGCTTTTTGTACTGGAAATGGGCAGCCAAAGCACCCGGTCAATGAATCGGCTTCCCTCAAATATCATCGAAAACAGCCGGAACATGAATTCGTCCGATATCAACGCCACGGTACGGCAGTTTGTCCAACTATGCTCACAATAATATTCCAGCGACTTGCGCACGCCGCTGTTGATCACGCTCTCCCCATAAGAGAAGCGCTGCTGTGGCGTCCCCTGCTCAAAAATACGCATGGCATGGCAGATGTAGATCGCCCGGTTGAACCCAAACCGCTCCAGGTTCTCCCTCCCCTTTCGAACCATATCCGCATCCAGCTCCATGCTCTCCTGACTCAGAATGGGGGAGAGGATCGTCTCTTTCTTCAGTGCGTAAAACAGTTCTCCAGTAAAGTTTGAAATGATGTCTGTAATCCGCTCCCCCTGAATATAGGTCACATGCGTGTGGGATCCGGGCATAATCAGCGCAATATCGTGCACGTCTTCCATTGACCTCAGCTCCTCCAGCGCGCCAAGGATCTCAATTTCCTCCCCCCGCATGTTGTTCACAAAATCAAACTCCTCACTCAGCGTCTTGAGTCCGGGGACAAGGAGTAGTTCGCGCCGGAAGAACTCCTCCTCATAAAAGCTGACCAGGCTGTCCGCAAAACCCTGCACCGTCAGCGGAAGGGCCAGATGCGGCGCCTCTTTCAGCCCGTATGGCGAGGTCACCATGCCGGAGGCGTAGATGGCGCTGATGTCTTCCTCCTCCAAAGAATTGGCCGCCAACATCTCATCGTAAAGCGCCTTCAACCCCTCCCGCAACGGCCGGTTGCTGCCTGCGATGGCAGAATCCTTTGAGCCCACGGCCCTTCTGGCTACCGATTGAATCCGGCAGCTCTGATCCAGCAGATAGGCCCTGCTGTTAGAGGTTCCGGAATCGAAATAGACCAGATAGTTCTCCTTCAAGTGCCCTCACTCCCTATGCTTCGTAATTCAGCGCCTCAACATAGGCTTTGGCCATGGAGGTAATTTCATCGAATCTGCCCTCGTCCACCAGCTTTGGACTGACCAGGTTTCCTCCAACGCCCACGCCAATGGCACCGGCTTTGATGAACTCAGCGCAGTTATCCACGGTTACATTCCCAACCGCGGTTACAGGGATGTGCTTAAACGGAGCTTTGAGCGCCTTGATGTATCCGGCGCCCAGAACACCGGCCGGAAACAGCTTCACAATATCTGCGCCGCACTGATAGGCAAAGGCGGTTTCCGTTGCGGTCATAGCCCCTGGAATGGACACCTTGCCCAGGCGTTTGGTCTCACGGATGACCGCCTCGTCCACATTGGGCGAAATGATGTACTCCGCCCCGGCCTCCACTGCCTGCCGGACCTGCTCCGGCGTCATTACAGTGCCCGCGCCGATGCACACCCGCTCCCCCAGACTTGCCCGAATTGCCTCAATCCCACGAAGGGTGTCCTTGACTCCCTCTTCACCGGACTGATCGAAGGTAACCTCAATGCAAGGGATCCCTCCCCTCTCCAGCGCTTCGGCCAGGCCAATCATTTTACTGCTGTGAATCCCGCGCACGATGGCAATGATCTTTCCCGCGAAGATGTGTTCCAACACTGTCTGTGTCATTCTAAAACCGCCCGCTTTCTTTCTATTGTTTCTTTTCCGTACTGTACGGCAACCCGTCAAACCTATTTTTCACTTTTGCTTGTGTCGGTTCTCCGTTTCTGTTATGCTTTTTTTATCAACCTTGGCATAGGAGGCACTCATGGCAAAGAATACTGCAAAGATCACCCTGTCTGAACGTATCTACGAGCGGATCCACAAAGATATTATCAGCAACCAAATCAAACCCGGTGAAAAAATCAACATCCGGGAGTTGTGTGAGCGCTATTCCGCCAGTGAAACTCCAATCCGCCTGGCGCTCAACCGTCTGGCAACAGAAAATATCATTGAGCATTTCCCCCGCCAGGGCATGCGGGTCAAGCCCCTGAACATCAATATGTGTGAGGAAACCTTTGACCTGCGCCTGATGCTGGAATGCCACTACATCCCCAATGTGAGTATGACATTAAATGTAAACGAGGCCATGCGCTCCGCTCTGAAGCACAATGTGGCAATCAACCTGGAGGTCGTGCAAAAGCTGAATTCCAATTCCACCATCGATGACTATCTGGAAAACTACAAATTTGACATGGAATTCCATGAGTTGCTGCTGAAATGCTCCGGAAATCAACTGCTGCTGGATTTATATCATCACCTGAACCCCTTCCTCTATGTCAACTATGTGTACAGCAAGCAGTCGAAGGAGCGGCTGTTAGCCGGAATTGAGGAGCACAATACAATTTTACGGGCGCTCCTGGACAGCGATGAGGAGAAGGCCCGCCAGGCGCTCACCGTCCATATCCTCAACTCCAAACAGGTCATCATTTCAATCCTGAAAATTGAAACGATCCTATAGCTTTTTTGCCCGCCAGGCCGGTCCGGAGGTTTTTCCGGACCGGCCTGTTTATGAGTTTACCAAACATTCCCTCCGCCATTGAACGGCCGGTTACAGGGTTTGCTGCGCATCCGGATCTTTTCGCCTCAACCCCCTCACCACTCCGCGACCGATCCGTCCTGATGCCGCCAGACCGGATTCTTCCAGCTGTGGGGCTGTTTGTTTTCTTCCAGCACCAGACTCTCGTTGACCTCGACCCCAAGCCCCGCGCACCACGGCAGCTCCACAAAACCATCCACAAAGGTCAAGTCCTCAGGGTTGAGCATGTAATCCAGCGCCTCGCGCTCTTTATGATAGTGGATGCCCATACTCTGCTCCTGTATAAACGCGCGGTAAAGCCCGCGGGTGAGTTCCAAGATAAATCCCAATGTCCGAGCTGCAAATGCCACAGCATTTGCAGCAATCTTAACCGCCCCTTCTTTCGGTTCCGGCTGTGGAACATCCCTCAAAACAGCCTGCTCAGGACCCGCATAGACCAAAGCTTTCATAATTTCACCTGAAAATAATTTTATTTATCCAGAATTTTATTATTATTTATAGATTTTAAATTTTAATTTGTCTATATTTTACAGTGAAAAACATGCATTGTCAATAAAATTTATGATATATTACAATATGCATTCTTTAAAAGTGAAAGGACAGATTGCAGGAATTATTTTAATTTTTTGGTATTTCATATCCGTCCTCCTGTCTTGAATTTAATTTTATATTACTCTTAACTCGAAGATTAATCATGGCGGTATCGACTTTTTTATAGTTTCCTTTTGAATACAACTTATTAAATTTTACTTAAGCTTTTTTCCGCCTCTCTCTGAGGTTGCCAATTTGATCCTTTGTGTTTTGTCCCCTTTGATGCCAAGCACCCTGTCTTCCTCGGTTTCTGTAAGATAATGAATTTCCGCCCATACTCATCTCTCCACACTGCCGCTGTTCCCCGCAGCCTTCTGCCATTGACAGTCCCCTCCGGGTCAGATTTATCGCGAATAAGATTGACACGACCGCGAAGCATGATAAAATACAGAGGAAACCGATTTGAACTCCAGTGTTTTCGCGTCATATAAGACTGATATTCCATCTTGCCTGCAGGAACCAAACCAGGAGAAACCCTCCTTCTGTATGAAAACACAGTATTCATGATTTCCGCTTGAAAGGGGAATCCTCCATATTGCGCTACCAGCTTGGCATTGTCGGGCTTTCTGTTATGGGCCGGGGGCTGGCCTTCAATCTGGCAGAGCATGGTTTTTCGGTGGCTGGATACAATTTAGAGCCCGAGCTGACTGCGTCCTTTGAGTCAGAAGGCCATGACAGTGGATCCTCTGTCTTAGGCTGCGCCTCCTATGAGACACTATGCGCCACCCTGGAACACCCCAGAAAGGTGCTGCTCATGGTGGCTTGCCGGAGCGCCGGTAGATACCGTTCTGGACGGGCTGCTCCCCTATCTCGACCTGGGAGATGTGATCATCGATGGCGGTAATCCTCATTATTCTGATACCCAAACCCGTCAGCTATTTAATCGAGATCACTTCCCATATTTTGACCGTTGCCGACCCGGAAACAGGACAGCCGCTGGTCAATAGAATCCTGGGCGAGGCAGGCAGCAGCGGCCTATCGCTCATACGCCGAACTAGACAACCTGCTGCTGGACCCCTATTTCTCTGGCATATTGACTCAATATCAGACTGATTGGCGCAGTGTTGTCTCATTGGCAGCGGAATGCGGGATCGCTTCTCCCGGCTTTTCCGCCAGTCTGAGCTATTATGACAGCCTGTGCGATCAAATCGGACCGCTCAATTTTCTGCAGGCTCAGAGGGATTGTTTTGGCGCACACACCTTCCGCCGGACAGACCGTGACGGCGTATTCCGCTCCGATTGGAAGGCCGATTAATCTCTTTGCGGGTTTCTCAGAAAAAACAAAATCCTTGACTCAAAGCAGACATACCAGCTTTTCCAGTCAGAAACGGAGTGGAATCAATGTCTGAACATCATCGCATCATCTCTGCCGACACGCTGGTCGATATCGCATACTGCAACATCAGAAAGGATATCACCGAGGAATATCTGCGCGCCGGCGAGAAAATCAGCCTCAGTGACCTGTGCGCGCGGTACGGCGTCAGTTCTACCCCAATTAAACAGGCGCTCAACCGCCTGATCGCCGAGGGATTGGTAGAGAGTATTCCACGCAAAGGCTGCCGTGTGAGGGCTTTTAGCTGGTCAGACGCGGATGAGCTCTTTGAATTGCGCCTGATGATGGAACTCCACTTCGCCCCACAGGCCACTGCCGCCATTCAGGCCAGCTCCGTTCTGCGGTCCAGGTTCGAGCAGAATATTAAGGATAATCTTGTTCTGGTGCACAGCTTCAGCACTGCGGACGAATATTTCACCACCTACGAAATGGACCAGCAGTTCCATGAGTTATTGATGATAGCAGGCGGCAACCGCGCCGCGCTGCGCTTCTATAAGAGCTTGAACTCCCACTCATACGCCGCCTACCTGTTCGGCAAACAGCCCCGCACCCAGACAATCAACGGCATATTGGAGCATCAGTCCATTTTTGAAGCGATGTTAAACGGCGATGTTCCCAGCGTCTGTTCTCAAATTGAATCTCATATCCAAAATGCCCGCAAAAAAATCAGTCTTTTCCTTAAGATGCGGGAAACCGCCCCATGATGAATCGAAATCGAACAGAAAGAAGCCCCCGAAGACATCGTATCTCCGGGGGTTCCTTTGCGCATTTTGGATCATGAATCCTTCTGTTGCCTGCGGCACGGCGAAACGAAACAATGCAGCGGACAGACTGCAGGGCCGGCCAGATGGGGGTAATATTTCACTGCAGATCATACGGCAATCCTACGTCAACAGAAGTCAAGTACTTGTTTCAGCGTATATGCTGAAACAAGTACTTCTAAAATTCAACCAGGGAAAGGGAACCATCCTTACCGCTTACGTTGATATAAAAACATCTTTTCACATCATTGGCATCTACAAACGTGATTCCTGTTGTCGGGAATATCCCAGGGAAGTCCGTGCTGGCCACAAGCGGCTGTTCAGGCAGCCATTCATCCATGGAGTGCAGTGTCTCTCCTTCCAAAAATACAACGTTATCGTCATCAAAGTTATAGTCGACCTTGATATATCTGAACTCTTTTACCGCTGCGTCCGTTATGAGTATAATTTTTATGGCGTATTCATATTCGACATATTCGTCAATATAGGAAGGGTATTGGCTTAAAGTCTCATCCGTTGCATAGTCAACATGGACCGGGATTTCCTCCGCCCCGGGAACAGTTGATTTGGATGGTTCTGGTGTATTTCCGTCTGATGGGGAAGAACCAGTTGACTCAGACGATTGCGACCCATCCTCCGCTGCGGGTGAATCAGTACAGCCGGCCAGAAACAGCAGGGCAAGCACGGTCAGAAAATAGAATACTATCTTAGATCGCTTCATAAGAACATCCATTCCTTTCCTATTGTTTCAGGCACAAAATATCCATGAAAAGGAATGGACATTTTATGCCTCAATTTCGGTTGCCGCGCAAGTGGCGAGAAAATGGCACATTTCGGATCGGCGTGATTTTTCACGCGAACTAGATAACACCAAAGAGTCTGCCCATTGCTAATATAAAGTCAAACATACAAAGCTCAATTTGTCAACCCATGGAGCGCACTGTGCAAAGCACGGCCCAAGCCGTGTGGCAGCCATATCGCAGGCAGAACTGTTCCAAAATTAGAAATTTAACTATATTTTCCATCACCAGGTATTACGATAAAATACAAACGGTGGAAAGAAGCAGTCTCTCCTGTCCCTCTCTTTTCGGGCATTTATGCTGTTCCACGCTCCTGCCCCGAGGCGCCCAGGCTGGCAATGAACTGCTTGGCTGTCCTGGGGGTCCGCCCAGCGTGGCGGATCTCCCATTTCATGGCCTCGGCGTGAAGTCCCTCCCGCTCCATCTCCACCCCGGCCAAGCCCGCCAGGTAATCAACCAGCGCCAGATACTCCCCTTTTTTCATGGTGAGATAGGGGATTCTTAGGCCAAAGCGCTCGGCCAGGGCGGTTTTTTCCGCAATGGTCTCAAAGGCGTCCACCTCATCCCCCGCCCGGTCTGAAAAGGTCTGCCGCACCAGGTGTCGGCGGTTGGAGGTGGCGTAGACCGCCACATTGCTTGGCCGCCGCTCCAAACTGCCCTCCAAAATAGTCTTCAGCGCCGAGTAGGTCCGGTCATCCTGGTCAAAGGCCAAATCGTCAATGAAGAGGATGAACTTTTGCTTTCGCCCCCGCAGCATTCGGATGAGCCTGGGAAGCTCCCCCAGATCTCCCTTGTCCACTTCAATGAGGCGCAAGGCCTCCATCCCCCCCAGATAGAGCAGGGATTTCACCGTGGCCGACTTTCCGGTTCCGCCGTCCCCAAATAGCAGGGCGTTATTGACCGCCTTTCCCTCTACCAGCAGCCGGGTGTTGTCCACAACCTGATTGCGCTGCAGCTCATACCCCATCAGCTCCTCCGGCCTGGGGCAGTCCGGATCCAATACGGGGATCAGCTCCCCCCGCTCCCAGACAAACGCCCGGTACCGGACAAACAGCCCGCTCCCATCCACGCGGTAACATTCTGTCAGCGCGTCAAAATCAAACGGAAGCGCTTCACTCCACCGGGGAAGATGCTCCAGCACAGCCGAATATTCCTCTCCCAGCAGCTGCCCCATGGCCGCGATGAAGCTGTGACAGGGCGTTTGGGCCAGGCGGAGCAGCGTCTCCACATCCCACCGGGCAGATTCCTCTAACACCGGATCACGCCGCCCCTTCTCCACCAGCTTGGAATACACTGTCTCGGTACAACGCAGCTTCTCCCAAAGCCAACTGCCCAAGCCGGTGTGGCCGCTCTGGCGCAATGCGCCAAACAGCGTGGTATAGGCCTCCAGCGCCTCCTCTCCCGCTCCCCGGGTCAGCGCTGACAGAAGCTTTTCCGCCAGCTGCATGACTGGCTCTTCCATCACATTTTTATAGGTACATACGCCCCGCAAGGCGGCAGACAGCTCTTTGATTGACATGAATCCCGCTCCCTTTTCCATACTTTTCTCATTTTAATTGGAACATGGCTCTCTTGTCAATGTTCTTATCCCATGATAAAATGGAACGCAGACAAACAGAAATGAGGAACTGCTCACATGGTTACCATCGGCGGCATCACAATCAGCACACCTCTGGCGCTGGCCCCTATGGCCGGAGTGACAGACTTGGCGTTTCGCACCCTCTGCCGGGAGCTGGGCGCAGGCCTTACCTACACGGAAATGGTCAGTGCGAAGGCCCTGTGCTATCAAGACAAAAAATCCATTCCTCTGCTGAAGCTGGGCGAGGCGGAAACCCCCGCCGCCGCCCAGATTTTTGGCAGCGACCCGGTTTCTATGCAGGAGGGCGCCGCCATCGCCCACGAGATATCAAAGGCCGATTTCATTGACATCAACATGGGCTGTCCCGTTCCCAAGGTGGCGGGCAATGGCGATGGTTCGGGCCTGATGCGGGACCCGGACCGAGCCGTACGGATTGCACAGGCAGTGCTCCGGGGCGCCGGGTGCCCAGTGACCGTAAAGATGCGCCTGGGATGGGACAAGGGGAGCATCAATTGTGTGGAGCTGGCAAAGGAACTGGAGCGCGTGGGAGTTTCCGCCATTGCCGTTCATGGGCGCACCCGTAACCAGATGTACTCCGGCACGGCCAACTGGGACTGGATCCGGGAGGTAAAGCAAGCGCTATCCATCCCTGTGATCGCCAATGGAGATATCGTTTCGCCTAAGGACGCAGTGCGGATTATGAGCTACACCGGAGCGGATATCGCCATGATCGGCCGCGGCATCTTCGGAAACCCGTGGCTCTTCACGCAGTGCCGGGCGGCATTGGAGGCGCGGGAAATCCCCCCCATCCCGCCACTGGCTGAGCGCTGCGATGCAGCAGTGCGCCAGTTTCAATTGTCCGCCCTGCATAAAGGAGAAAAAATTGCCTGCTTAGAGGCCCGGCGGCACTACGCCTGGTATTTAAAAGGCGTGCCCCACGCGGGTTACTATAAAGAGCAGATCGTAAAAATTACCACCCTAGACGATGTCTACCGGGTAACTGCGGGGATCAAGCGCGATCTGTGCTGATCCCCCCGGGAGAAAGGCAGGTAACTTCGCCGTGACAGAACAGGAATTGGTAGCCCTGGCAAAACAGGGTGATTGTGACGCCTTCGGCCAACTGATTATACAAAACCAAAACCGCATTTATTCCCTCGCTTTGCGCATGGTGCGCCACCCTGAGGATGCGCTGGATTTAAGCCAGGAGTCCTTCCTTAACGCTTGGAAGGGACTCAAGCAGTTCAAAGGAGACAGCAGCTTTGCCACCTGGCTGTACCGTCTGGCCAGCAACGCCTGTATTGACTACCTGCGCCGGCAGAAAAAACGGCAGGCGTTGGAACAGGCGGTCTCTCTCGATGATGATAGCCCGACTCAAGCTCATATCCCCGCCCTCACCTTTAATCCTCAGGATGAACTGGAGCGCAAGGAGCTGCGCCAGACATTGGAGGACGCGCTTTGGCATCTGAGCGCGGAGCACCGGCAGGTTTTGATCCTACGGGAGCTGGACGGTCTCAGTTACCAGGAAATCGGCGACCTCCTCTCCCTCCAGGTGGGAACCGTAAAATCCCGCATTGCCCGTGCCAGAGTTTCCCTGCGCAATCAATTGCTCCAACAGGGGAACTTTCTCCCCGGCGGTGCGTCTATCTCCATAGAAAAAAAGGAAAGGGAGTGACTTGCCATGGTAGACTGCGACCGCGTCCTTGATCTGATCAGCAGACGTCTCGATGAACCGCTGTCCGCCGGAGAGCAAGCGCTGCTGGACAGCCATTTAGCCTCTTGTGAGTCTTGCCGGACGCTCTCTCAAGACCTGAATGCCTTGTCCCCCGCCCTTTCCCTGCTTTCGGAGATTCCTGCCCCCGAGGGCTTTGCAGACCGCGTGTTATCCCGCATTCGAGAGGAGACACAGGAGAAAGCCGTTTCCCCTGCCCGGCCTCCATCCCGGCGGACACACTGGAAGCACTGGGCCGCTATGGCCGCCTGTTTTGTGCTTATAGGGGGCACGGCTTACCGCTTTGGCCTTTGGCCCACCCAAAATGGCAGCGCCAGCGGCACATCTGAGGCTGACGCCGGGGTTGGCATCGAATCCATCAGCCCCGCCCAATTCAATGCGTCCGGCGGCGAGAGCTGCGTTCTCCCAGAAAATGATCCCCAAGTAAAATCCTCTTCCAGAGGTGCAAACATCGATCATACGGCGGGAAACCCATCCGCTTCTGATGTGGAGGGGACCGCAGAAGACGCGGTGCAAGTGCAGCCCCTGTCCGATTATTATAGCCGCCTTGCCTCTCTGCTGGGCGAAACACCGCAGCAGGTCTATTTCCTGACCGCGGACACGCCACTGCCCCAGGACGTGTCCTGGCAGGAGGGCGATGGCTTCTTTTACGCCCAGGTGGAGGAAGCGCAGTTTTCCCAAATCCTTCAGAGCTTTGATGGCGAGACCCTCCTGTCCAGCGGAATCTCCGGAACGTTTTATATTATCTCAATCTCATAATCCCCACATCATCCCCGGCGCCAAAGTAGCTTACTTCGGCGCCGGTTTTGTATGTTATCCTGCTTACAAATAAACAGATAACATCGCACTATTTTTTATTTGTAAGCAGCGCTATGCGGCACAGCCCATACAAGTTCATACGCGTTTGTGCCGTCCAAGGGTTTCCTGTTTTTCAATATGATTCGTACGAAAGCCGTTTCCGCCCGGTCTGACCTATGGTTCGACCCGATCTTCTTTTTTACCACATTTTTTGCAACCCTCACAAAAAAAGTGATTGTCAGTTTGTTCCTTTTGATATATAATAACCAACAGCATGTTATGTTCTTAACGCAAACATAGGGCGTTCCAAGAAACATAGCACCAACCCAAACAAAAGGAGTGGAAATAAGCATGAGCTATTCTGTACAAAACATTCGTAACGTCTGCCTGCTGGGTCACGGTGGCAACGGAAAGACCGCACTGGCAGAAAGTATGCTTTTTTTGACCGGCGTCATTGACCGCATGGGCCGCACAGCGGACGGAAACACCGTCTGTGACTATGACCCGGAAGAGGTCAGGCGCCAGATTTCTATCTCCACCGCGGTGGCTCCTGTGGAGTATAAGGGCTGCAAAATCAATCTATTGGACACACCGGGCGGCTTTGATTTTTCCGGAGAGGTCATGCAGGCCCTGCGCGTGGCGGGCGCGGCAATCATCGTCTGCTCCGCGAAAGACGGCATCAGCGTGGGCCTGGAAAAGGCCTGGAAATACTGTGAGCAAATCGGCCTGCCCCGTTTTATCTATATCTCTAAAATTGACGAGGAGAACAGTGACTATAACGCCACCTTTGATGCCCTGCGCCAACGGTTTGGCAACAAGATCGCCCCGGTTGTCGTTCCCATTTGGGATGAAAATAAAAAGGTGACCGGCATCATCGATGTGGTCAATAAGCGCGCCTATGAAATGAAACATGACAAACGGGTGGAAATAGACATTCCTGAAGATAAAACCCCCGTCATTACAGAGTTTAACGATGCGCTGAAGGAATCCGTGGCAGAGACCAGTGAAGAGTTTATGGAAAAATTTTTCTCCGGCGAAGACTTCACCTATGCGGAGATGATCCAGGGCCTGCGCCAGGGCGTGCGGGAACAGTCCCTGTTCCCCGTTCTCTGCGGCTCTTCCGTACAGAACATGGGTACGCTCATGCTGATGGACTATGTTGTGGATCTGCTGCCTAACCCCATTGAGGGGCCCAGCCAAACCGCCACTCTTCCAAACGGAGAAAAGGAAGCATTCGTCATCAATCCAGGAGGCGTACCCTGCGGCTTTGTCTTCAAGACCGTCTCTGACCAATACGGTAAATACTCCTTTATTAAAGTTTACTCAGGCGCCATCACCTCTGACCTCTCACTCGTCAACGCCCGCACCGGAGCCACAGAAAAGCTGGGCCGCCTTTATCTCATGCGGGGCAAAAAGGCCGTTGAGATCAAGGAAATCGGCTGCGGAGACATTGGCGCCATCGGAAAGATGGACCGTGTAAAAACCGGAGACACCCTGTGCGACAACCGCAAGGTGGTCTCCATGGAGCCAATCCCATTCCCCGAGCCTTGCTACTCCGTGGCCATCCTCCCCAAAACCCGCGGCCAGGAGGACAAAATCGCCTCAGGCCTCTCCCGCCTGAATGAGGAGGATCCCAGCTTTGCGGTCACTCACAACAGCGAAACCCATCAAATGGTGGTATCTGGCACAGGTGATATGCAGATCGATGTATTGGTGTCAAAGCTCAAATCCCGCTTTAATGTGGAGTCAGAATTAAAGACTCCCCGGGTTCCCTATCGGGAAAAGATCCGAAAAACCATCTCAAAACAGGGGCGGCACAAAAAGCAGACCGGCGGTTCCGGCCAGTTTGGTGATGTTTGGATGCGCTTTGAGCCCAATTTGGAGCGCGAAGAGATGGTCTTTTCCGAGGAGGTCTTCGGCGGCTCCGTCCCGAAAAACTACTTTCCCGCCGTAGAAAAGGGCGTACGGGAGGCCGCCCAGCACGGGGTGCTGGCAGGATATCCGGTGGTAAACTTAAAGGCCGTTCTCTATGACGGCTCCTACCACCCGGTGGATTCCTCCGAAATCGCGTTTAAAACCGCCGCCATCCTGGCTTACAAGGCCGCCCTGCCCGAAGCAAACCCTGTCTTAATGGAGCCCATTGGCGAGCTGAAGGTCACCATTCCAGACAGCTATATGGGTGATGTCATTGGCGATTTGAATAAGCGCAGAGGACGTATCATGGGCATGAATCCCACCGGGGATGGCGACCAGGTGGTGGAGGCGGAGGTCCCCATGGCTGAAATGGCAACCTATGCCATTGATCTGCGGGCCATGACTCAATCCCGCGGCTCTTTCACGTTCCATTTCGCCCGCTACGAGGACTGCCCTCCTGCGGCACAGGCCAAGGCAATTGAAGAGGCCAAGGCAATGGCGGAAGAGTAACTCTACATTTAAAAATTGTGTCAAACAGATCATGAAAGCGTTCAGGAGGGCGTGCTGCCTGCATATCACAGGCGGCACGCCCTTTCGCTTTTTCCCTTGCGCTCATCATTTGCCTTATCAGCTTGAGTACGCCAACATCCCAGGCCTAACACGCTTCATTGTGCGGCCGGCCTGTAAAATGCAGGGATATTTCCAAAGCCTAGTGGCTATTCAAAGCTACCTTGACGGTTGAGGGAATCCAAAAAAACAAGTAACTGCCGACTTACCTGAATAAACCGACAGTTGCGGATGCGGGTCAGCGCGTTATAGCAAAATTTTTGAAGCGGTTTAAGACGAAATTCTTTACGAATCAGTCCAAACTCAAGCAATCAAAAGCTCAAAATTAATTACCAATTGGATTTTCAATCAGGGTCGCTGCAATAAATTCGTGGTGGTGCCCATCTTCAACCTCGGTATTCGCATCAATAAAGTGAATATGGCGTTCATCATCGCCTTCGCCGACTTGTATATTGAGTTCCGTTCTTACGCAGATCGGATGAAAGTGATTTTCATAGAAGTCGGTATTGCTGCGAAATTCATGAATGTGTCCGCCGGGTACCCGAATCACTTCGCCTGTAATACCGGCGAAACGGTGGTTATGCGGATCCTCTCCCAATTCTGCAAGGCGAACACTGCCTATAAGCTCATGAACGTGAGTTTGTTCTTCTCTACAAACACTACAGCAAGGGACGCAGGAAAAGCAATCTTTGCATCTCATAATTTGCAACCTCTTATTTATAATACTGGCATTGATCATGCAATATCGCCTGAAATACATCATGCCAATGCATTCTATGCAGGCAGCAAGAGGGGGGTTCGCGGCGGGAAAAGAGACGGCCAGATCAGTGCGAACTTGCGGTCAATGCAGCGGCAGAGCGAGCGTCTGTTAAATGACGCTCGCTCTGCCGCTGTATTTTAGTCCATTTTCATCAGGCGGAAGATGCTGCCATTTTTGTGATAAAGCGTTTGTCGTCCTTAATCCTTTACAATCGATCGTTCCAGTCGATCTCCCAGCCGGCTCAATATCTCGTTTGAGATTGTCCCTGCCTGCTCTGCCATTTCACAGGCGGTCAGCTCAACCTCTCCGGATTTCCCAATGATAACCGCAGTATGACCCCGATTGATACCTTCAATCTCCGTAACATCAACCAATAGACTGTCCATGCAAATATGACCTATCACTGGGGCCTTCCGACCATCGATCGCTGCCCACGCCGATGTGCCGGAAAGCCCGCGCGGGATACCATCCGCGTACCCGATCGTCAAAACAGCAATCTTCATATCGTATGGCGCTGTATATTGAAGCCCGTAGCCGATCACTTCGCCCTCCGCCACATTCCGTACAAGCCCTATCCGCGCCCTGACCGATAGAACTGGGCGCAAGTCCAAATCGTTCTGCCTGAAAAGCCGGGACTCGTCAACCGCGCCGTAGAGCGCTATGCCCACCCGCGCGTAATCGCACCTCAGATCGGGATAATTGAGCACTCCATAACTGCTTTGGACATGTGTTTTGGGGCGTTGAACGCCGCGCTTTGTGAGTTCGTCCAATACACTCTGGAAATGCGCGATCTGCTTTCGCGTGAAATCAACGGCATCTTCTTCCGTGCTGTCAGATGTGCTTAGATGCGTATAAATTCCCTCTATTCGCAGCGTTTTGCACTGAAATAGTTCTATGATCTGATCCATATTCTCCGCCCATTCTCCCAAGCGGTGCATCCCCGTGTCAATTTTGACATGCACTTTAACCGGCTTGCCGTAGCGTTTCAGGAGCATGGCGTAGTTGTAATCAATTACGGTTTGCGTAAGGCTGTAACGCCGCAGCAAGTCAAATTGAGCCGGATGTGTAAACCCCAATATCAGGATCTCGCCCTTGACGCCGCCTTTGCGCAACGCGATCCCCTCTTTGACCGTTGCCACGCAGAAAGCCTTGATTCCTATCCTGTTCAGTTCCTTTGCTATCTGTACCGCGCCGTGACCGTATGCATTGGCCTTGACCACAGCCATCAGAGAACAGCCATCCGGAAAAAAACGATACAGTTCTGACACGTTATGGCGCAGGTTTTTCAGGTTGATTTCAGTCCATGCCCGGCTCTCAATATCAGGTTTTCTTTGCCTATACTCAAAAAGCCTGACAGCGATGACCGCGAAGGCCAGTGAAGTTAAGCATACAAGCAGATAATGAACCAGGCTGTTCTCAACGAGCAGGCTTTGTTGCTTGACGAGCTTGGCAAAACCGCGCACCACAATAATCACCATGGGATGGATGATATAAACCAGCATGGAATACTGGCGAAACGGCTTGTCTGCTTTGCCACTTGCTGTAAGAAGCAGATGAAACAAAAAATACACACAGGGCAGCAAGAACAAATACATGCTGTCATGACGCGGCAGTTCAAGCGCATGTAATGCCGCGCCCTCCGCAATCATAGCGCCCAGCGAAAGGGTGAACCCTATGGCGCTGTTTCTCCGGGGCAGCGGTTTTTCCTGTTTGCGCACCAGCACTCCGAGCATAAGGAACACCGGCGCGTAGAACAACCCATTTCGGGTGTATCCGCTGAGCGCAAAGATGGCATTGTAAATCAGGGACAGAACAGGATGCCCGGCAATCAGCCCGTAGTAGCTGTCGCCCAGCAGACCAAAAAAGTACAGTATGACGGTCAAGCCCGCAACCACCCTGTAATCCAAGCGCCGCAGCAGGGGATATAGCAGGGCAACCCCCAGCATGGAAGCCGGGAGATACCACAGGTGGTACATTGTCCCCTCAAAAAACAATGCTTTCAGGAACAGGATAAGGCCATGCTCGCCCGCAAAGCGGCCTGTGTAAAGATTGACCGGCAAATACAGTAATACCGCCGCACCATAGATAAGCGTTGTTTTTTGAAAGAAGCAAAGCAGCGGCGCTCTGTCCGCGGCGTCTTTCACGGTATAGCGCGGCAGCATAAAATACCCCGTAAGCATCAAGAAGAAAGGAACCGCGATCCGCGCAAAAACAAGCGTGAACACCATATCTGCCGTTTCACTCAAACTCGAAAGCGGGGCGGTGTGGATGGCAACAATCAGGAGCGCAGCAACCATTCTGAACTGATCGATTCCGGCGTATCTCTTTGTCTTTTCCATAATCAGCACCATTTCGTGATGATAAAGCCGTCCACGTTATTGCCCGATATACGATATGGTCTGTCCGTGGCGGCCATTTCCGCAATCCCATTTTCCGCTTCCATAAAGCCTATTTCATAGGCTCTTCCGCAACCGCTGAAACGCAGCCGTTCTCCGTTAAACGGATAGCCGCGCAACATCGTAATATATTCCTCAAGGGAAAGCCCGCTTTGCCGAATCATGGTGGCGTGGGGAACACCGACATAACGAAAATGCCATGGC
>Ga0153920_1000377_pt1 | contig 18382 bp, 15 predicted proteins | sample TSNJ004MetaG_FD_104713 | JGI IMG/M metagenome (GOLD analysis project Ga0153920, IMG submission 104713) | Attine ant fungus gardens microbial communities from New Jersey, USA - TSNJ004 MetaG | ecosystem: Host-associated > Fungi > Mycelium > Unclassified | place: USA: New Jersey, Brendon T. Byrne...
TCATTAGTATACCGATAATTTGTTTCAATGGAATTCTGAGCTTACGTAATACAATGATCTTCTGAAGCCGTAAGACAGTATCTTCATCATAAACGCGGTATGCATAATCTTCTTTTTTAATCGACTGTATCAAACCGATTTGCTCATAATAACGCAATGTCCGTGTTGAAATACCAAACAGCTTTGAAATCTGGGTAATCGTTTGCAGTTCCATGGCCTGACCTCCTTTCATTTCAAAGTATATAGGTTGACGCGACGTTAAAGTCAATAGAAAATCTAAATTTTCATTTTCAAATTCTCATTTTCAAATTATCACTTTCAAACCAACAAATCAATTGCATCCTGTACCGTACTGACTCCCAAAATATTAATCTTCCCTTTATTCTTCAAACTGTCCGCGCATACCTTGGGGAGAATACAGGTATCAAATCCCAGCTTCTCTGCCTCTGCCACTCTCTGCTCCGCCATACTGACAGCCCTTACCTCGCCGCTTAACCCAACTTCGCCAAAGGCCATCAATCCGGGACTTAGTATCCTGTTTTTAAAGCTGGAGACGATTGCCAGTACTATCCCCAGGTCAATAGCCGGCTCGGCAATTTTAATGCCGCCTGTTATATTCACATAGGCATCACAGCCGGATAATTGGATACCGGATCGCTTTTCAAGTACTGCCATCAGCAGGTTAACCCTGTTAAAATCCGTACCGGTGGTCTGGCGTCTGGGTATACCGAAATTGCTTTGACATACCAATGCCTGGATTTCAATGAGTAAGGGTCTGGTCCCTTCCATGGAGCAGGCAACTACAGAACCGCTGGCATTGTCCGGCCGGCCGTTCAGCATATATTCCGAGGGATTGGCCACTTCCACCAGGCCTTCTTCCCGCATTTCAAATACCCCTATTTCATTGGTGGAACCAAAACGGTTCTTCACTCCCCGTAAAATACGGTAGGAGGCATGGCGTTCCCCTTCAAAATAAAGGACTGTATCCACCATGTGCTCAAGCATTCTGGGACCTGCCACCGTACCTTCTTTTGTAACATGTCCTACAATGAATACGGAAATACCCAGTCCCTTGGCTAACTGCAGCAATACGCCGGTGGACTCCCTGACCTGGGAAACGCTTCCAGGGGCAGAAGATACATTTTCATTATACATAGTCTGTATGGAGTCGATCACTACCACTCTGGGCAGCTGTTCCTTCATCACTTCCGATATGATATCCAGATTAGTCTCACACAGTAAGAACATGTTGTCACGAAAGCTGCCGATCCGGTCCGCCCGCATCTTGATCTGTACCGGTGATTCTTCTCCTGATATGTATAATACCTTATGTCCGTCCTGAGCCAATTGTCTGCACATCTGCAGCAGCAGTGTGGATTTTCCGATTCCCGGGTCGCCGCCCACCAGACTCAGGGAACCCTGTACAATACCGCCGCCCAGCACCCTGTCCAGTTCCGGAATATGACTCAAGGTCTTGGATTCCTCCTGGATCGTCACCTGAGATAAAATAACCGGTTCGGCTTTCTGGTTCGCTCTGACAGTTTTTCCGCCGGAGCTTTTGACTGCAGCCGTACTTACAGTCTCTTCCACCATTGTATTCCATTCTCTGCATCCGGGACATTGACCCAGCCATTTGCCGGATTCATGTCCGCAATTCTGACAGAAAAATATCGTTGTTGTTTTTCCTTTTGCCATATACACCTCAATAATTATAAGTCAAAGACCTTGTGGGAATGAAAAAAAGGCTGCGCATTAGTTTCTTTCTAATACACAGCCGCTTTACGTATCGAAATTTTCCACGTCCGCTTTTTATGCCTGAACGATCTTTACAGGCACTTCGCCTTCCACTTCCAGTTCCACACTCAGGCTGAGCTTTCCGCCTAATCCCGTCTTCATGGTGCCTATGCTTGTGTTGTTAACAAATACCTCATAATCAGTATCTTCCATAAGCCCTACGGTAATCTGCGAATCCTCATCACCTTCCACGATAAATTTCACGCCATCCTCTTTTTCAAGGAAATCCAGAACACTGGTTCCGGGAACGGATTCATACAGAAACATTCCGTTCTTCTCCAGTTTTGTAATTTCCTTACAGGTCTTGACCTTAAGTAAATCCCCTTCATGTTCAAAATTTTCCAATTTTGCCTTTTTGGCTAATTTGTGGTTGCCAAAACTAATTGCGCCTTTATCCCCGCTGCGGAGCAATTCTTCTATTATTGCCATTGCATTTGACCTCCTGCATATTTGTAGCTGATGAATCTGTCTTGTTTAGTATAATATAATTCCATTCTTTTTTCTACAAATATTTCTCTTTTTTGTAAATTATTATTCTTTTACTGTAAATGTAACCGAACCGCCTTTATAACCAGCTGTTACTTTATTGCCGGGTATTACCTTCTTTAATAGAATTTCTTCTGCCAGCGCGTCTTCTATTACCGACTGAATCGCCCGTTTCAAAGGCCGGGCGCCCATTTTGTTATCGGCGTATTTCTCTACCAGGTGTTCCTTTAAGGCATTACTGATGCTTAGTCTGATATCCAGCTGCGACTCACAGCGTTTGCTTAAGTTTTGTGACAGCAGGTTGACAATATCCTTCATATTATCCTTGTTCAGCTGGTGGAATACTATGATGTCATCAATACGGTTAATAAATTCCGGTTTGAATAGACGCTTCACTTCTTCCATTACGCCGGACTTCATCTTCTCATAATCCTTTTTGTCACTGCGCTCTGTGGCAAATCCAAGGTTTTTGGGATCTACAATCCTTTGGGCTCCTGCATTGGAGGTCATAATCAGGATGGTGTTCCTGAAGCTGACTTTTCTTCCTTTGGAATCTGTTATGTGTCCATCATCCAATACCTGAAGCAGTACATTAAATACATCCGGATGTGCCTTTTCCACTTCATCAAACAAGACAACGGAATAGGGATTGCGTCTTACCTTTTCGCTTAGCTGTCCGCCTTCGTCAAATCCAACATAACCGGGCGGTGAACCAATCATCTTGGATACGGAATGTCCTTCCATATACTCAGACATATCCACGCGGATCATGGCGTCCTCCGAACCAAACATAGCCTCTGCCAAAGCCTTGCTCAGCTCTGTCTTACCTACGCCGGTGGGGCCCAGGAACAGGAAAGAACCAATGGGACGGTTGGGATCTTTCAGGCCTACTCTTCCCCTGCGCATGGATTTTGAAACAGCAGCCACTGCTTCTTCCTGCCCAATCACCCTTTTATGCAGGATGCTTTCCAGTTTCAGAAGGCGTTCACTTTCCTTCTCCGCCAGCTTCCGTACCGGAATCTTGGTCCATCTTGCAACCACATCTGCAATTTCGTCTTCTCCAACCTGATACTGACACCCGTCATCCTGCTTGTCATGGCGGCGCTGCATACGCTCGTATCTTTTTACAAGTTCATCCTGGCTGCGTTTAATCTCGCTTGCCTGACTGAATGCTTCCATGCGCATGGCACGTTCCATTTGAAAATCCATCTTTTTGATTTCTTCCAGCAGTTCTTTTTGCTTATCCGGTAAACCGGAGGCTTTTAATCTGGTACTTGCAGCAGCTTCATCAATCAGGTCGATTGCCTTATCCGGCAGATTACGGTCATTGATATAGCGGTTGGACAGACGTACCGCTGCATCCACGGCTTCCGGAAGGATTACAACCTTATGATGCGCTTCATAATGACCCTTTACCCCTTCCAGGATACGAACAGCTTCTTCCTCCGTAGGTTCCTCCACATTAACCGGCTGGAAACGCCTCTCAAGGGCTGCATCCTTTTCCACGTATTTCCGGTATTCGGAGATCGTGGTCGCGCCGATCATCTGTATCTCTCCCCGGGCCAGGGAGGGCTTCAGTATATTGGATGCATCAATAGCACCCTCTGCACCACCCGCCCCTATTATAGTATGCAGCTCATCCAGGAAAAGAATCACGCTGCCGCTGTCAATAACTTCTTTGATGACTTTTTTGATACGCTCTTCAAACTCACCGCGATATTTGCTTCCGGCAACCATTCCCGCCAGATCCAGGGTCATCACCCGCTTATTCTGCACCGTAAAAGGTACATCCCCGCTGACAATCCTCAGAGCGAGTCCTTCCACCACTGCCGTCTTCCCCACACCCGGTTCTCCAATCAGACAGGGGTTGTTCTTGGTCCTGCGGCTTAATATCTGTACCACCCTCAGGATTTCCTCCTCCCGGCCGATAACCGGATCCAGCTTACCGTCCCTGGCAAGTGCCGTCAGATCCCGGCTGTATTGTTCCAGGGTTGAGGGCTTACCCCTTCCGCCCTGCTTTTTGCCCAGATCCTCCTTATAGAGATTGGCATCCTGCCCGATAGAAACCAGCAGATCCACATAAATCTTCTGTATGGAGATACTAAGGGTGTTCAGCAGTCTGACCGCCACATTTTCCCCTTCGCGGATCAGAGCCATCAGTATATGCTCTGTCCCTGTTTCCTTCTGTCCAAAACGTGCCGCCTGTTTATGTGCTTCCTCCAATACCTTCTTAGCCCTGGGGGAATATCCTCCTTTGTCGCGTATGGCTACTCCGCCGTCAAAGGTGATCAGATCCTGAATCATTTCCACTACCTGGTTATATTCCACGCCGTTATCCTTAAGCACACGGGCCGCAACACCTGAGTTTTCCTTTAAAAGTCCTGTCAGTATATGCTCGGTACCCACATATCCCTGCTTTAACTGGCGGGCACTTCTCTCTGCCTGCGCCAGGGCTGTTCTTGCTTTTTCCGTAAACTGCGACTGCATTATTTCAGTCCTCCATACTCTTCATATATTTCATCAATCAGGTCATGTATCTCTTCCCTGCTGATATTCTTACAGCTGCTTGCGGCAAGCAATACCTGCAGCTCGCTTTTTAATGCCTGCAATGTCCTGAGTTTATCCACATCAATGGCGATAATCGCGCCCTTTCTCCTGTCTACCTTAACAAAACCTTCCTGCCTCAGAACCGTATAGGCTTTATTCACAGTATGCATATTGATTCCGATGGTGTCTGCCAGCTGCCGCACACTTGGAAGGGAATCGCCTTCCTGATACTGGGCGGTGGCAATTCCCATGATAATCTGATTACGCAGCTGTACATAAATAGCCTCTTCACTATTAAAATCAATCTTTATAATCATAAGCCACCTCATTCCTGTGCAGTTCCATAAGAATACTGTTCCGGTTCTCATGCATTGCGGTATCTTCCTGAACCGGGAAATCATTCTGTTATACTTATAATATCACAACTAACATTTTCGTCAATATTTCCATAGGTAATTTATGATAATTTAATATTTGATTGCACTGTAATAATACTAAACAGTTTATACAAAAATATCCTGTTTATGCCTGAATAGCAGACATAAAATAATAACGGAAAGAAAGCAGCAGGCAGGTATCTTAAAAGAAGGGTATCATTCTGCCCATTCTTTAAGAAACCTGCCTGAAGTTATGTCCAGGTATACATCGTTAAAACACTGGTTACTATTCTTCCTCATCCCAGTTTAAAAATTCAAATTCAAACTCATCATCGTCTGCCATAAAGTTTTTCGACTTCCATGCCGTGTCCTTTTGTTCCTGGCTCTGTCCTGCTCTGGCTGCTGTCTGCCTGTTCCCCTGTCGGGCATTTTCCGGTCTTGCCTGTGCTCCTGCCTGGCGTCCTTCTCCCCGGGGTCCGTCTGCATTCCCTGTTGGCCGTGGTTGTCCGCTTCCAGACGGGCGTGCTGACTGATTTCCCTCAGGCCTTGGCTGACCTCCTCCTGAAGGACGTGCTGTCTGGTTCCCCTCAGAACGTGGCTGACCTCCTCCTGCCGGGCGTGCTGTTCCTCCGGACGGGCGTGCTGTCTGGCTGCCTCCCTGACGGGCCTGACCGCTTCCTGACGGGCGTGCCGACTGGCTTCCTCCCTGACGGGCCTGGCCGTTTCCGGACGGGCGTGCTGCCTGACTTCCTCCCGGACGGGGCTGACCGCCGGCAGACGGTTTTCTTGCTGTCTTTGCGCCTTCGGAACCTACCGTATGCATCACCCGCTGACCACCGCCGGAGCCTTCAGAACCCTTACTTTTGCGTTCCCGCACCGTTTCTTTTTCCACTGCGGAAAAATAAGCATCATCCATGGAATCTTTGATTTTAAAGATCAGGAACACCACAACTGCCGCCAGAATAATCAGGATAATGATCAGAATGATAATGGCAATCTTCTGTCCTCTCACCGTTTCCTGGCTGTTTTTATATAATTCGGTATTGTGTTCTGACGCAGAAAAGATATCATCTATCACATAGCCATCTCCATTAGGAACCAGTAAATACCATTTACCATCTATAAGCTTGGTATCATAGTCCTTGGTTTCCTGTTGTTCTATGGGTGCCGATGGATTTTCTTCACCCTCACCGGTTGGCGTCTCCTCCTGGACCGGAATCACTTCACCGGAGGGTTCCACAAAATCAGAACGTACAAAGCCCGATATCTCCGTCCCGTCATTAATATAATCAGTATAATACCAGATAAACCCATCATCGCTGTTTGCCTGGCCTGAGATTGTCAGTGCCATACCATCCAGCAGGGTAGCCAGCACTTGGGAAGTGGAAGAAGCATCCGACCGGATCCGTACCTGGCCTCCTGTTACGGTGGCAGCGACCGGCTCAACGGGTTGTATTTCTGCTGTAGGACCGGAATTATTCTCATTTCCATTACCTCCGGCAGTATTATTGCCTCCGGTAGTATTATTACCTCCAGTGCCGCCTCCTGTGGTGCCCACGCTGCCTGTTGCCGGAGGTGCGGCAGTACCGCCGCCATCTTTACTCACCAGATCAGAGCGGACATATCCCATGGTCTCTGCATCCACATATACCTTATACCATACATAACCGTCGGTACCTGTTACTTCCTCTGTAATGGAAACGCGGTCTCCCTGCATGGCGCTGCCGATCATTTCACTTTCCGGATTCGCATCCCGCCTGATTTTTGCAGAAGATGCTGTTACTGTTCCCTGCGTTTCCGCATAACTGATGATGGTAAAATGCTGAAGCATCATGAATACTATGACCACTGCTGCTGCAAGAACGCCCAGACTGCCATATTTTATCTGTCGTTTACATCTCTTTCTCATATGTCATCCTTTCCATACTGCAATGCTGCCGTGCCGTTTGCTTTTCAGCTCTTCAGAACAACACTTGCAATACTTCCTTTCTCGTTGCTTTCATTCACAGTTCGTCTATAGCCTTGCCGATATCCCCGCGCATATATTTATTCCCGTAGGATACCCATTGTGCCGCTTCATAAGCTCTTGCCCTTGCTTCCTTTAAATCCTGTCCCTTGGCAGTGATTCCCAGCACTCTTCCGCCGTTAGTCACTATCTTTCCCTCAGCCATAGCGGTTCCGGCATGGAAACAGTAATATCCTTCCTTCTCCTGAAAAGCTTCCAGTCCCTCTATGCAAAACCCCTTCTCATAGGAAACCGGATAGCCGTCACTTGCCAGTACCACACACACAGCCGCATTGTCTTCAAACTGCAGGTCAATCTGGTCAAGGGTACCGTCAATACAGGCTTCCACCACATCGATCAGATCATTCTTCATGCGCGGCAGGACCACCTGTGCTTCCGGGTCACCAAAACGTGCGTTATATTCAAGCACTTTTGGGCCGTCCTTTGTCAGCATCAGTCCAAAGAATATGATTCCCCTGAATTCCCGTCCTTCCGCAGCCATAGCATCTACCGTAGCCTGATAAATATACTTCCTGCAATAAGCATCCACCTCCGGCGTATAGAATGGACTTGGGGAAAAGGTTCCCATTCCCCCGGTGTTCAGTCCCAGATCCCCATCCTGTGCCCTCTTGTGGTCCTGCGCGGATGTCATGATCTTTATGGTCTTCCCGTCTGTGAAGGACAGGACACTGACTTCCCTGCCGGTCATATATTCTTCTATTACCATACGGTTTCCGGCACTGCCGAAATTCTTATCCAGCATAATGGATTTTACACCGTCTTTTGCTTCCTCATATGTATTGCAGATCAGAACCCCTTTTCCCAGAGCCAGTCCGTCTGCTTTTAATACCACAGGGAAGGATACCGTCTCCAGATAACGAAGGGCCTCCTCAGGATCGTCAAAAGTCTCATAACCGCAGGTGGGAATCTTATATTTTTTCATCAGGTCTTTGGAAAATGCCTTACTTCCTTCCAGTATGGCAGCATTTTCCCTGGGGCCGAATACCCGTACCCCTGCTGCCTCCATCACATCTACAATTCCGCCCACCAGAGGATCATCCGGTCCTACAATGGTCAGATCTATTGCTTCATCCCTGGCAAAGGCTGCCAGCTTGTCATATTCCATGGCTCCGATGGGAACGCACTGTGCAATCTGTGCAATACCCGCATTACCGGGGGCACAATATATTTTTGATACCTTTTTATTCATTGCTACACTGGCAGTAATCGCATGTTCCCTTCCGCCGCCGCCAACAATCAAAACCTTCATTCCAACACCTTTCTGTTTGTCATCACAGACACCACTCTGCCATCCGCCACTGTAATCCTGCCGTTGGCAATATCATCAATTGCTTTGGGAAGCAGAAGCCACTCCCCTTCCTCCATAACCCTTTTTTGAAGAACTTCCGGCGTATCATCTTCCCTGACACAGACAGCCTTCTGGGACACAATAGGACCCTCGTCCATGCCTTCATTCACATAATGTACTGTTGCACCCGTAATTTTAACCCCCCGCTCCAGGACTTTTTCATGGACCCTAAGCCCATAATAGCCCACACCGCAAAAAGAGGGGATCAGTGATGGATGGATATTGATGATACGGTCCGCATATTTCCTGACCATTGCTTCCGGTATAGCTACCAGAAAACCAGCCAGTACCACCAGATCCGGGTGAAAAGCATCCACTTCCTGTAAAAGCGCCTGGTGGAATCCTGCTCTTTCCTGGTAATCCTTAGGAGATACGCTGATTGCAGGTATTCCGGCATCTCTTGCCCTTTCCAGGCTTTTTACCGTTTTATTGTTACTGATTACGCCCACCAGCTGTGTATTTGTAATCTTTCCTTCTGCAATACCGTCCATGATTGCCTGCAGATTCGTTCCCCCGCCGGATACAAGTACCACAATCCTTAACATATCGTTACTCCCCGGCTTGTATTTTCTCCGTTTATATCAGCTTCACATTTCCCGATTATATAAGGAGTCTCACCTGCTGCGCGTATTGCCGCCATAGTCTTCTCTGTGTCAGCCGAATCTACCGCAAGAACCATACCGATTCCCATGTTATAGGTATTATACATCATTGTCTCCGCTATCTGACCCTTCTCCATAAGCAGCTTGAAAATAGCCGGAACCTGATAGCTGTCCTTTTGTATCACACCACAGATTCCCTCAGGAAACATCCTGGGGATATTCTCATAAAATCCGCCGCCGGTAATATGGCTGCAGCCTTTGATACGTACACCTGCTGTTTTTACTTCCTTCAGCGCCTTCACATATATTTTGGTGGGTTCAAGCAAGGCTTCACCCAGGGTTTTCCCCAATTCGTCATAATAGACCAAAAGGCTGTCCGTTGTTACATCAAATACCTTGCGTACCAGGGAAAAGCCATTGCTGTGGACACCGGAAGATGCAATTCCCACCAATACATCACCTGGCTGAATATCCTTCCCTGTGATCAAATCCTTTTCCTCTGCCACTCCCACTGCAAAGCCTGCCAGATCATATTCATCTTCCGGATAAAATCCCGGCATTTCCGCCGTTTCTCCGCCGATCAGCGCAGCACCTGCCTGTTTACATCCTTCCGCAACTCCTTTTACAATATCTGCTATCTTTTCCGGGTAATTCTTACCGCATGCTATGTAATCCAGGAAGAATAGCGGTTCTGCCCCTGCACATGCAATATCGTTAACGCACATTGCCACACAGTCAATCCCCACCGTATCATGTCTGTTCATTAAAAACGCCAGTTTCAGCTTGGTACCAACACCATCTGTTCCTGATATCAATGTGGGTTTTTCCATGTCCTTGAAGGCTGTCATGGAAAAGGCACCGGAGAAGCCGCCCAGCCCGCCAAGTACCTCCGGACGTCTGGTCTCCATTACATGCTTCTTAATAAGCTCCACAGACTGATAACCGGCTTCTATATCCACACCTGCTTTTTTATAATCCATCTTATTTTTTACCGCCTTCCTGGTAAGCTTTATATCCCACTTCCTGCAGCCTTGCATTTTTATCCATTACCTGCTCTTTCATTCCTGCGCTGTATTCTTTCAGCCTTGCAAGAAGCGCCGCATCTGATACGGCAAGGATCCTGGCTGCCAATACTGCCGCATTAACACCGCCGTTAATGGCTACGGTTGCCACCGGTACGCCGGGAGGCATCTGGACGATGGAATATAATGCATCTTCACCGCTCAGGGAATTACCATACATGGGAATACCGATTACCGGAAGGGAAAACAGTGCCGCACACATGCCCGGAAGATGAGCCGCCATACCTGCACCGGCAATAATAACCTTGTATCCCTTTTCTTCCGCACCCGTTGCATACTTGAAAAATACATCCGGCGCCCTGTGTGCACTGAGAATGGTCATTTCATAAGAAATTCCCAATTCTTCCAAAACATCTGCCGCTTTGGACATAACGGGCAGATCAGAATCACTTCCCATTACAATCCCTACCACCGGCTTCTCAATATTTACTGCTTCCTTTTTCTCCATAACAGTACTCCCTTCTGGTGTGTATCTTTATATCTATATGTTGTGGTTGTCTTATATTAGTTTACTAAATCCGGACATTTTTCGCAACCCTTTCTTTCATAACTATTTCTCTATTTAAGACCATCAAGAGGCTCATTCAGTTCTTCACATCCCGGCAGTACAAAACGTCCGTCCTTCAGGATCACGGTACGTTTCCCGTTTTTTGAAACTGCTGTGAGTTCTCCCAATTCATCATAAGGAATGGTAATGTCTGTATGGCAGTTAAAATAAGCCCCGGACGGATTCTTGTCCCTGGTCATGGAAATTTCATTTTCCCTAGCCACGATTTCTTTTCCGTCAGGATTAAAGACCGGAATCTCCTCTGTATGGGAATAGCAGGTATCTCCGATTGCAAAATGAGGACCTGTCTTTTCCGCAATAAGAATGGGCAGCTTAGCTTCCATTTTATACTTCCTTGCCGCTGCATAGGCTGTGGTATTGGTTCCTATGGCAAATTCCGAAAGAGGCAGCGCCTTATGATGGAAAAGGATATTTTCCTTTATAAAAGCTTTGTTTTCCTCCTCGCTGTCAAAGTTGCCGCAGTTATAATCCGTTACCATACCATCTGTAAAGGTCAGGGATAAGTCATGATATTCCAGACCGTTTAAGAATACCCGGTTTACATGAAGGGTTCCGTCTGTTTCCTGAAGCACCGGTGAAGTGAACACCTCACCCACCGGTATATTCACATCGGCAACACAGTTTTCAAATATGGTTTCCTTCTCAGGGTTCTTAAGCTTGTACAGGTTGACTTTCAAATCCGTGCGGTTTAAGCCGCTTCCCTTTATCTCACAATAGTCAGCCTGATCCAGTGTATCAATTATGGTCTGCTGAATCTGTTGGTATTTCATATAGTCCAGAGTGTTGATCTTAATGGTTTCTTCAAAGATTGCCGGGAAATCACTGCCGATTTCCGGTACAGGGAAGGCAATGATCGTGAAGCTTCTTTCTTCTTCCAGGATATATTCTCTTTGGATTCTGCCGGCTCCGCTGCGGTACTCCACCCACAGGCTCTGCTGTGCTTCAGACATCTGGATGCATTGCGGTTTGATGACCGGCTCAAACTCTTTCTCACCAAATGTCTCCATTACTGCCGGTCCGGCGTAGCCTCTGGCCTCTTCCTTGTACTTTTCAAAGGCGGTACGCAGCACTTCCAGCCTGCGCTCTTTGTATATTTTATCCAGAAAGATGGCTTTGTCATCCTTATGGTCATAATCATATTGTTTATTGGGGTTTGCTCCCTGAAATCCGCTTTTGTAGATTGTGGGATTATGCAGGATGCTGGCGGCCGCGCGGCTTATGGCTGGAGAAAGACCCAGTTTTCGGAAATTCTCTGCCGCTTTCCTGATCATCCTCTCGAACCCAAGCGCATAACGGATATCCACTGTGAACTTCTTGGATAAGTCCTTTTTCCCTAGTACAAATCCCATACGGTAGCCCTCTGTATAGGTATCTGCCATCAAATCAATGGTCTCCTGGGGCAGCCCTGCCAGAAAACGTGCCGTCTCTTCTTCATTTTCCGTAATGTATTCCCCATATGCATAGAGATATCGGATATCATTTAAATCTGCACCGTTCCATACAGACACAGCAAAATTATCCCCTGTGCAGACTAAGTCTTCCACCCGCTGCTCAGCCGCAATATCCGCATAATCAAATGCATAATAATAGATGATCTGCCTGATGGTTTCATATGCCGGAAGTACACCTGTTTCCTGCCACTCCTGTACAAAAGCTCCATATACCTCCAAAAAAAGCTCCATCCTGATAACCATATCGAAAAGTCTCTGCTCATAGGCAAATATAATCAGGCTGCGCATTTCATAATATATAAATGAGCAGACGGGACCAAATTCTTCTCCCAGGCAGGCTGCCGCATATGCAGGATTTGCATAGCTTTCTTCATAAAACTCCGGCAGGATATCTTCATACAGGGCGCGGTTACGTTCCCTGAGTGCCGAAATCTCAAGTGTCTGCGGCTTTCCTTCCTTTACAAATTCCCATGTTTCCATCATTTGCAGCAAAAATCCGGCCACAAAGGTAAAATACTTTTCAAATGCCGGATGTCCAAAATGCTCACTGCTGATTTCTCTAAGCCTTTCCCCTGCCAGGGAATAACGTTCTTTATAATCTTCCATTTCCATTATCATATATAAGCTCCTATATATACGATCAGACCCATAATAATGAGACTGATTACATTTAATATAATTCCCAGCCAGGGAAATAAGCGATATAGTTCTTTTTCCCTTGCCGTATTGATTCCCATGATCAGACCGGTTATGGAGTACAGTGTAGCCAGAACGCCTGTTGCACCATAACCTGCCGTTGCATCACCATCCCTTGCATAAGTCAGATAGATTACCACCACAATGGATATCAGACTTATTATTCCCAATATGGTTGACATGATCGCTTTATCAGAATGTTTTTTATTGGTAAATTTATAATTCTTTTTTTTAGCCATCTGTCTGTCCTTTCTGCTTATTCTGCTATCGGATGTGGTTAAAATAAAATCTTGGATTTGCCTGCAATCAGCTTGGCACCGCTGATGATTAGCAGAATCCCGCCGGTAAGCCCAACCACAAGAGCTATCACTCCCATGACAATATTAAGCGCACCTGCACCGTTCATGGTCTTATAAACTTTTTCATCCATTATCTTATCCCTTTCTTCCATATTATATAAAATTATATAAAACACCTCGTTTCTGCTATATTATCCTGTAACGCCATATTTCTGATAATAGGCGTCCAACGCAGCTTTTATCGTATCGTCAATTATAACCTGTCCTTTGTATGGCTTCTGGTATAAATGTTCAATCACTTCCGCCATTGTTACGATCGCTTGTGCTTGAAAACCATATTTTTCCCTGATTTCTGCCAGGGCTCCCATTTTCCCGCCCATACCAATTTCCATGCGGTCCAGGGAAACCATAAGCCCCTTGACCTCCACTTCGGCTTGATTCATTACTATGGGAAAGGTTTCTTCTATGGATTTGCCTGAGGTAGTCACATCCTCCACAAACAGGATCCTGTCTCCATCCTTTAATTTGCTTCCCAGCAGGATTCCCGTATCTCCGTGGTCCTTGGCTTCCTTTCGGTTAGAGCAGTAACGTACTTCCTTCCCATACAGCCTGCTGTAAGCCATGGTGGCTGCAACACCGATGGGAATCCCTTTGTAAGCAGGACCAAACAGCACATCAAATTCATCGCCAAAGGTATCATGTATTGCTTTTGCATAGTACTCACCCAGGCGGGTCAGCTGCATGCCGGTAACATAAGCACCTGCATTCATGAAAAACGGGGATTTCCTTCCGCTTTTCAGCGTAAAATCACCAAATTTAAGGACCTGGCTGTCCACCATAAATTCAATAAATTCCTGTTTGTATTGCTCCATCCTTGCTCCCATCTGCCGCCTTCCGCAGCTTAAATAGTTCTCCCGAATATATATGAAACCCTAAAACTCTCAGGCATAGTACTTTTATGCTTTAGAATTTAATATCATGCTGATATCTTCCCGCATATCCATAGCCGCCGCCCGTGCCGCATCCGCATACCCGGCTTCTCCATATTTCCCGTATTTCTCCTGCTGCCAGGCTGCTATAATACCCCTTGAGGAATTAACAATGGCACCCAGCCCATCCTCATTAAAGAAAGGAACCAGGTCTTTTCCCTGTCCGCCCTGGGCGCCGTATCCCGGTACCAGAATATAAGCCTTAGGCATGATCTTACGAAGAGTCCGTCCCATTTCCGGATAGGTGGCACCTACCACGGCACCCACATAGCTATAGGTATCTCCCATGCATTCCTGCCCCCATTGGGCAACCTTCTCCCCCACAATCTCATAAAGGGGTCTGCCGTCAATCAGCCTGTCCTGGAATTCTCCGCTGCTTGGATTGGAAGTCTTCACTAATATGAAGATTCCCTTCTTTTCTTCCCTGCATACCTTGAGAAAGGGTTTGATGCCATCGGAACCCAGATAGGGATTCACCGTGGCAAAATCTTCATGAAAACCGCTGTAAGTCCGGTTGCCGATCTGCACCTTACCAAGATGGGCCACTGCATAGGCTTCCGAAGTAGAACCGATATCGCCTCGCTTTACGTCTCCGATTACCACAAGTCCCTTCTCCTGGCAATAGGTTATTGTCTTTTCAAATGCCGCCATTCCCGGTATCCCAAACTGCTCATACATGGCTGACTGGGGTTTTACTGCAGGTATGATGTCATACAGGGCATCCACCAGCCCCTTATTGTACTGCCAGATGGCTTCTGCCGCACCCTCCAGGGTCTCTCCGTACGCTGAAAAGGCTGCTTTTTTGATCTGTTCCGGAATATAATCCATCATGGGATCCAGCCCTGCCACAATTGGTGCACTTGTCTTTTGAATTTTGGAAATCAGTTTCTGTATCATCTGCGTCTCCTTTACCTTGACGGCTCTGTGCTTAAGTCCCAAAGGTAAAGCGCTGTACTTTTACGAACAACGCTTATCCATTTTCAATATTTTATTATACACTGGCAACTGCTTTTTGGTCAACGTACTTCTTGATATTTGATGCATTTACATATTTTTTATAATGCTCTCCGTTTACCACTACCAGCGTAGGTGCCTGCATGACACCATAGCGGGCTGCCAGCTCGGGATTCTCCTGGGCATCTATCGTCACATATTTCACATCCTGCAGACAGACCCTGGCAATCTTGCAATTGGGGCAGGTCTTTGTGGTAAACAGATATTTGATATTGTGAGGCGACTCTACATTAACCGTTATCTCATCACCAAAATCAGACAGAGTCACCACACTGCTGGTGGGACGCTTTAAAACGGATTCGCTTAATTTATATTCCGTCCGGTTATCATATTCCTGCAGTTTTCCGTCATTCCAGTTCTGTACCGGTCGGTAGTAACCGGTGATTCGGCTGTAAACCTCCGTATTGCCGCTGCAGTGAGGGCATGTCTTCACATCACCAGCCAGATATCCATGATCCTTGCAAATAGAATATGTGGGAGACAAGGTATAGTATGGCAGCTTATAATGGGTGGCAATGGCCTTCACCAGGCTTGATGCTGCCTTCCAGTCGGGAAGCTTTTCTCCCAAAAATGCATGGAATACAGTTCCTGAGGTATACAGAGACTGCAATTCATCCTGGATATCCAATGCGTCAAATACGTCCACCGTATAATCAACAGGCAGATGGGAGGAATTGGTATAGTATGGCGTATCCCCCTGATTTCCGGCTGTTTTGATCCCGGGAAAACGTTGTTTGTCATGCTTTGCCAGACGGTAGGTGGTACTTTCCGCCGGGGTCGCTTCCAGATTATATAAATCACCATATTGCTCCTGATAGTCAGACAGGCGGCTTCTCATATGGTTCAGTATTTCTTTCGTAAATTCCTGGGTTACAGGGCTGCTCATATCCGACCTGAGCCAGTTGGCATTCAATCCCACTTCATTCATCCCGATCAGTCCGATTGTTGAGAAATGGTTGTCAAATGTACCCAGGTACCTCTTTGTATAAGGATACAATCCTTCGTCCAGGAGCCTGGATATTACCCCTCTCTTAATCTTCAGGGAGCGGGCTGCCACATCCATCATATGGTTCAGCTTCTTATAAAAGTCATCCTTGCTGGTTGCCTGATAGGCTATCCGCGGAAGGTTGATTGTCACTACACCCACACTTCCGGTACTTTCGCCCGAACCGAAAAATCCTCCGGTTTTCTTACGCAGCTCTCTCAGATCCAGCCTCAGACGGCAGCACATGCTCCTTACGTCACCGGGTTCCATATCTGAGTTGATATAGTTTGAAAAATACGGTGTGCCATACTTTGATGTCATCTCAAACAGCAGACGGTTGTTTTCCGTATCCGACCAGTCAAAATCTTTTGTAATGGAGTAAGTGGGAATGGGATACTGGAAGCCTCTGCCGTTGGCATCCCCTTCAATCATGGTCTGGATAAACGCTTTGTTTACCATATCCATTTCCTCTTTACAATCCTTATACCTGAAATCCATTTCCTCTCCGCCTACAATCGCCGGCAGCTCGGCAAGGTCATCCGGAACAGTCCAGTCCAGGGTGATATTGGAAAATGGTGCCTGGGTTCCCCAGCGGCTGGGTGTATTCACGCCATAAATAAATGCTTCCACGCACTTTTTCACTTCAGAATAACTTAATTGATCAACCTTGACAAAAGGTGCCAGATAAGTATCAAAGGAAGAAAATGCCTGGGCACCTGCCCATTCATTCTGCATAATACCAAGGAAGTTCACCATCTGGTTGCAAAGCACCGACAAATGCTTTGCAGGCGCAGAAGTAATCTTGCTGGTAATCCCTCCCAGACCTTCCTGTATCAGCTGTTTCAGTGACCATCCGGCACAATAGCCTGTGAGCATGGACAAATCATGGATATGGATATCCGCATTACGGTGAGCCTGGGAAATCTCCTGGTCATAAATCTCGGAAAGCCAGTAATTTGCCGTAACAGCACCTGAATTGCTTAATATAAGCCCGCCAACAGAATAGGTGACCGTAGAATTCTCCTTTACTCTCCAGTCTTCCACCTTGACATAACTGTTCACCACATCCTTATAATCCAATATGGTAGACTGCATGGTACGCATTTTCTCCCGCTGCTTACGGTATAAAATAAATGACTTGGCAACCTCTTCATAACCTGCCTGTCCAAGCACACGTTCCACACTGTCCTGAATATCCTCTACGGAAATTGCCCCATCCTGAAGCCTGGGCTGAAAATCCGCCGTTACCCTGAGCGCCAGCAAATCAATGATATCATTGGTATATTCTCTCTGTGTTGCTGTAAAAGCCTTCATGATCACATCATTAATCTTTGTCAAAATAAACTCTGCTTTTGCACCGTCTCTCTTTATTACCTGAAACATCTGTGTTACCTCCTGACAATCCATCTACTTTTGTACTTCGTTGCTGCATTCACTGTTTCGCTGTTACCGGCAGCCTTATTTCGTATGGTATTGTTTACCAATATTTATCATACGCTTATTAACATTCTAACATCATGATATAGAAAAGTCAACGATCGGAATACTATATCTTGTGGATTGATTTTTAGTAAATAGTATATCTTGTGGATTTTTCTTCGCCAATTCGGACAATTCCTGTAATCGTATTTACAAGGGGCTTTAACAATATTAAATTATACCATCCTTATTTACTATATTTATTGTATATCTAAAATGCGGTTTTATTTTTTGTGGAATACTTTACAATAGCTTTAGATTAACTGACAAATTACAGAAGGGAGCTTTTTTATGCATTTTGGTGACAGAATAAAAGAATTACGTATTGAAAGAAATCTTCAGCAAAAAGATTTGGCTGCCCTGATGAATGTTTCTATCGGTACCATCAGCAATTATGAAAACAATGTACATGTCCCCGATTATAAGACCCTCAACAAATTGGCTGATTATTTCAAGGTTACTACCGACTATCTGCTCAAGCGTACGTCATACCGCCTGGATCCATCCACATTGAATCAACCCTTAACCAATGACTATACAGCCGCAGACCTGGTGAATACCACTTTATCACTCACACAGGATGACCGGAATGATCTGATCAAATATCTGAATATGCTGCGAATCTGCAATGAGCATAAA
>Ga0153920_1000378_pt1 | contig 18373 bp, 13 predicted proteins | sample TSNJ004MetaG_FD_104713 | JGI IMG/M metagenome (GOLD analysis project Ga0153920, IMG submission 104713) | Attine ant fungus gardens microbial communities from New Jersey, USA - TSNJ004 MetaG | ecosystem: Host-associated > Fungi > Mycelium > Unclassified | place: USA: New Jersey, Brendon T. Byrne...
AAAAAAGAAAAGAAACAAGACATCAAAATGTCTCGTACTAGAAAAGGATATTGTGATGATTATTATCCATTTACATATATTGAAGATAATCTTGTACATATGGAGAATACCACATATCGTTTTTTTGAAATCATTCCTTTCTCAATTAATTTGCATAGTAAAGAGGAAATGGACCAAATCGTTGAACATTTGCAAGTAGCTTATGATGGCTTTACAAATGCTTTACCATTTGTTCTACATATACAAAATGCAGATTCTGGACTAGAACAACATATTAATTATTATGAAGAAATGCTTCAGAATGATTTAAATGACTTTCAAAGAAGAGTCATCTCTGAGCAATTAGAATACTTAAATAAAAAGTCAAACGATCCTACGTTACTTTCAAAAAAGAATTACTATGTTCGCTTTAATAATAGTGATTCAACAGATGTCATTCAGGAAATAGATGCTTTTAAAGATCGATTAGAGGAAATAGGATTCATGATTGCTGATGTAAGTAAATCTAAGATAAAGCAATTACTTACACAGTTTTCATTAAATAAGCACATTGATTTCCCTGATAGCGAATTAGAATTGATTTCAGAAGATATGTATATGGCAACAAAGAAGAAAAAGAAGAAAAAATCCTATGATAGAGAAATTCCTGATGTATTAGAGTTTAAAGATTTTTTAGTACCATTTAATATTTCATTTCATTCTGATTGTATTAGAAATGGCGATTTATATGCTAAAGTATTAGGTTTACAGAGTATAGCACTAAAACGGGAATCAAAACACTTGCCAGTTTTAGAAGAGGTTTGCAGTTTGTCAAATGTTACAACTACTATATACTTTGAACCATTGGAATTGAAGAAATATAAAAAGGTAATCGATAACACTACTAAGAATAATGTAACAAACATCGGTTCAGAAACTGATGTAATAGATGTTAATTCAGAAAAGGATGTGTTAAATGCATCATATAAAAATGCTGTTGATGATGGGCAGTTAGTATTTTATATATCTACCTATTTTATGATTACTTCAAAAAGTATGAAAGAATTAACAGAATTAGAAACAGCATTAAAAACTAAGGCGAATATGGCAGGAGTAAACTTAGAAAGTTTACGGTTACAGAAGAAAAAAGGATTTCAAAGTGTGAATCCTTTAGGACGCAATTATTTACGTTCACTCTTATGTCAGAATTGGACCACTGAATCAATTTCTGCTTTATTTCCATTTAATAACTGTGGATTAAACGATGCAGAAGGGGGTCATCTTGGAGTAGAATTAAAACGTAAGAATAGCAATAAGTCTTCAGATATAGATAATCTTGGAGATTTTTTCTTAGATATATTTACCTCAAACGATAATAGAACCAACTTTAACGTTGCCATTAATGGTAACTCTGGTATGGGTAAAACCACGTTAGTGATGTTATTAATGGTATTATGTAATTTGAAAGGTTATACCATTTTAAGCACTGACATTAAAAGAGATTATGTAAAATTATTTGAAGCTCTTGGTGGAATTAATATTTCATTATCTGGAGCAAATGAATATTGTATTAATCCGCTACAATCGTTCAATTTGACTGGAGAGCCTTCTGATCTGGCTAACGCAATTTCGGAAGCTAAATACTGGGCAAGAATCTATAAAAAAAATTGGAAGGAGGAACTACTTGATTATTTTGAATATTTTTTTACTGAAGCATTAAGGGTTAAGAATTTTTATAATATTGATTTACGTACTAAAGAACATTCAGATTGGCCAATATTATCTGATATTGTAAAAGAGATTGATAATGAGATTCAAAACATAAATTCGAGCATGCCAAAAGATAAATTAAACACATTAAAAGCAGGACTGTTATCAGCTACGGAAGGTGCAGATACTATGCTATTTAATCGACATACTAATTTGGGCAATATCGAAAATCAAAAGGCAATTAATTTTGATGTTTTCGACTTAACAGGAGGAGATATTACTAGAAGAACAGCAGTTATATATAAAGTCACATCTTTTATGGCTTCAAAAGTATATGCACAAGAAGAATTGCTCAGAAATAATAAAGTAATGGATCATATTGTTCTTTTCTTTGATGAAGTACATGATTTGATTAAGGAACATTTTAAAGCTGTTATAGAGGCTATTCAAAGTTTGTTAAGAAAAGATAGAATGTTTTTAGGAAGTGTAGTGACAGCTACACAAACAGTAAATGAAGTATTTGATGTTAGTGCTACATTAAAAGCTGATACGAAACCATTATTTACATTACCAACCTATAAATTTTACTTTAATCCTGGAGAAGTTAAAAAAGATGAATATCAAGATTTATTGAATTTAACGGATGCAGAATTAGCAAAAGTGTTAAATTTGAAACAAGGCCAATGCTTAGTGAAATATGGTAATGTTAAAAAAGGAATTAAAATCGATTTCCCTAAATGGTTTAAAGATGTAAAAGTGGATGCTGAATTAAAAAAAGTGGGAGCTAGAATATGAAAATATTACGAGCAATAAGTTTAGCGAAAGAGTTTCTAACGAACGAAGATTTCCAACAAAAGATACTTATATCTTTAGCAACTCTCGTGTTGATTATTGTGTTACCAGCGATTGCATTAGTAGCATTATTCACTCAACATACAGATATGGATTTAAATGATCATTATAAAGCAGCATATGAATTGCTGGAGGAACACTATAGCGTTGTTGATTTCACCGTGAATGATTTGAAAGCTATAGATCTAGTAGTGCTTGAAACAGATTTAGAAGACGAAGATTTCATGTTGATTCATGGTAGAACTATAGAGTTTTATACAATTAGTAGCAAAGAACTTAAAACTATAGAGGTGACTAGCCTTGATAATCCTAAAGAAATAGGAGAAATAGTATTACCATCAAACGATACCCCTAACTCACTAAGACCAACATTCACAAATATTCCAATTCTTGAGACAAGCGTAGGGGATTGGAATACTCTTGCAGACTTAATTACTCAAATAAAAGCAGTTGATTATAGAGGCAATGATATTTCAACCTCTATAGTAATTGACGATAGTAATTTGGATTTGAACAATATTGGAACTTATTCCATTGTTTTATCTGTTGCAGATGAAAGTGGAAACGCTAATTACATTGAAATTTCTGTAGAAATCAAAGTAGGATATGCAACGTTAGAATTAACAACTTTATCTCTGAAGGATATAGACTCCTTATATGAAACCTTGATAAAAGAATATGATTATTTAGATGAAGGTGCATATGATGATTTAGAGATTTTTTTTATTGGTGGTGAAATGAGTTCTTCAGGAGATTTGACAGTTACTGTGGATGGTTTTGAGAAAAGAGAAGTTCCTCCAAGTGAAGATAATCCATATTATTATTCAAGTAAAAATATACTTTATCGATATGGTTTTGTGAACGAATGTACTTGGTATGCGTATGGCCGTTCAATGGAAATACTGCAAGTTGAAGATTTTGAAGGCTTGGTTAAGGGGAAGTTTATTAACGATGCTTTAAAATGGTGGCCAGATAATCAATACTTGCTTGAAATTGGCAGTGGTTTTAGTTGTGATACTGACATTAATAATCCAAAAATTGGTGCAATTATAGTGTTAGGAAAAGGAACGTGGTTTGGAGATCGATACGCAGGCCATGTTCTTGTTGTAGAGGCCGTATACGAGGATGGAACGATTGACGTTTCAGAAGGTGGTCAAGGATTTGGTGGATTTAATTATAGAAGTAGAATAACTCCAGAATCATTACTAAGAGATGGGTACTATACTTGGCTAGGATATATTTATTTAATTGAATAATTTAACTTATTGCATTTTGCTATAATTTCGAGAGCTAGAAATTAATTGTGTAACGAATTTGATTAAAGAATGATATAGGTAAGGTAAAATTTTTTTCTTGCGTTTGTTTATTTGAAAGGAGTAAGTATGTCAGCAAAATTAATAATGTTTTCACAATATTACAACAATTCACGATCATATAAAAATAAAGATGGTAGTTATTCAAAAGGTTCTAGCATTAATACTGGAATGATGAATTATATCGCAACAAGAGAAGGCGTTGAACTTAACGAAGAGTCAACACCTTCTTTTATTTTAGACGAAAATAGCAAATATGTACCTATGACAAATAATCAAAAAGATTTGTTAGATACTATAATAAAAGATATTCCAGAAATAAAAGAAATGGAAGAATATGAAATCTGGAATAATGATCAATCATTATATAATTCTTCAAAATTAATTGATGCTACAGTAGAATTTGCCTTTGAAATGACAATGGATACATCTACCTATATGAAGTACATCGGAGAAAGACCAGGAGTAGTAAAGAATGATGATTCTTCTCATGGCCTTTTTTCATCAATGGATGCAATTAACTTAAATGAGTATTTGAATAAAATAGAAAGTCATAAAGGAAATGTTTGGACCCATATTATCTCATTGAGAAGAGAAGATGCTATTGATGTTGAATATGATAATCAGGAATCTTGGAAGCGGATGTTAAGGGCTAATATTAGTAAAATATCGGAGCAAATGAATATGCCAATGGAAAGTCTAGAATGGTGTGCAGCATTCCATGACGAAGGCCATCATCCCCATGTTCATCTAATGATGTGGTCAAATGATAAGTTTGGATACCTAGATGTAGATGGTATAAAGGGAATTAAATCGGTGATAGCAAATGATATCTTTGCAGAGCAGTTAGACATGCTAAAAGAGGTAAAAAATGATTATAAAGATGAATTAAAACTGCAATTTGAAAACTTATTCAAACAAATCAATGGTGATATAGATTTGCAGACTATGTATGAAAAAGATATCATCGAATTAGCTAAAATGATGAAGTTTCATGAAAAGAGAAATTATTATGGCTATCAAACTACAGAAATAAAAAATAAAATTGATTCTATAGTTGAAAAAATACTATCTTCAGATTCATTTAAACCATTAGTAGATGAATACGTAGGGTTACATGAAGAACATTTACAGTATTATAAGGCAGATGTTAGTGATGAAGTAGAGCAGTTTAGAACTCGATTACATCACCCTAGAAAATCAGATTGGAACCAGTTACATCAACAAGTCATTCAAGTTGCTTACAAGTATCATCTAAAGAATTATTATATACAAGAGGAGCAACCAATAGAATATTATGATTCTTCACAGTACGAATTTATTAATAATCATTATTCATCTGGAGATTTAAATTATGACTTTAACATAGATGATTTGTTTTCATCAGAAACGATTAATGAAGATGAGTTATCAGACTTATTAAAACAAAATGAAAAGTCTAGTCAAAAGTATACTAATTCACTATTGACATCCGCAAGAAAGGAATTAATAGGAAGTTTGAATGATTCAATTAAGGAACTCTATTTTTCAGCCATCGATAGGATTGAAAATCAAGATACCTATTTATTAGATAAAAATAGTTTGGAGTATGAATTTTTAGAGTTGTATAGAAGTGTTCCTTCTTACTGTTATAATTATGAACAGTTAAATTTATATCAAAAGGATCAATTTAATCATCTATTTAATAAGTTTGTAGATAGAGATCTTATATATAACTACATTGTTCCATATTACGCTACTAAGAATAAGTTTATAGATGATTTACCAGAGGAAAAAATAGATAAACTAATCAATTCTTTTTTGTTATCAAAAGATAGTAATTTTGCAAAACAAAAGTTATTTGAAGCAATCAATAATGTATCAGTCAAACGAAGTAATTTATCACAACCATATATGCACCATGTAAAAGTAAAGCAACTTTATCATGAAGTCAATGAATCCAATCATTTTAAATTGAAAGAGCTTCTCGACTCAAAGCAAATTTGCGGTCATGTCATAACCAGTATAAATAAAGCAGATGGTGAAACGATAGATCTAGTATCAAATAAATTTATTGTTGAAACAGATAGAAAAATAAAAATTTCACAGTTACCTATTCCAATGATCTATCAGAATATAGCTCTTAATTACAATATAGACTTACATCCATCGAAAACAGATAAGCTATTATCTTATTACGAAAGCTATAACAAATATCTGTTAAAGGAACTTAGAGAAATGGCTAGGATGATATTTATCAATAATACTCAAGAAAAAGACGAAATTGAAGAGCAACTATTGAGACGTTGGCAAGTCAATCAATTATTTGTTGATATGGCAGTAAAGCAAATACTACGTGAAGCAAATCAGTATAGAAGTTACAAGAATTCAGAGTTTATTTCAAAAAGCCAGTATCAGAAGTATAGTGAAATTGTACATAATGAAAAAGATTTTTCTAATACCTTCCTGAGAAATTTACATGACACTTATAAAAATAAGCTAATTAATGAATATGACACCATTATTCATTCAAACAATGGTGAATTGGATTTGAAGAAAAATATTTATCAATATCAATCGAGAACTAAGGAAAATATAGAAAAGATTGTTCAAATGGAGAATATACATTCAAAGGACAGTGAAATAATTGAATTATTAAATCAACCAATCAAAGATTTAAATCAGAACCAAAATATTCATTTTGATACAAAAAAATATCAAAATGCAGTGATGGCCACTCACTCTACAACGTTAAGAGAATATTTATTAAAGATATATGATCATAAAATTGATTATGAGAACGTTTCATCAACTAACCTTGCACAAAGTAAGGATAGAGCATTAACAGATATTATTAGAAAAACGTTTGATTTTACCGCTGGTGAAGAATTAAACAACTATTTGAAGATTAGACTACTAGAGAATGATTTATCGCCTGGAGAGCAAAATCAATACAAAATGGGCCTTAAAAATGAATGGTTAGATAAATTAGAACAGTCCTTGCATTATACAACAACTAATATGATATATCAGATAAATAATTATAAATATGCTTTGCTAAATGATACGGAAGAATATTCAGACTATATTGCAATTATTTATCATGCAATCAATGATAATAAAACAGATGATAATATACCACTGGTTTCTCCTAATTTTGAAGAATATCCGAATATCAAATATCAAGATAAAGAAACAAATCTTTTTCAATATTCAATGGAATATTCGCCCAACGTTACTGATATTCAAGATAAAAAATATCCACTAGATATTTCTAAATGGCAGATAGATCCAATAATACAAAGAAACAAAATTATTTCTAAAGCAGAGGAATACAGAAGATATGTCGTGAATCAAATTACACCATATGCAAAGCTAAGCATGTTACATGGAACCTATCAGAATCATAGCGAAGAACAATTAATTGATAAAACTTATCAATTTATTAGAGAAATCACATCTGCAGATGATTATAGTATAGCAACCGCAATGAATCGAAGTAGTTCAATGTTTGAGAACGCTAAAGAGTATGACAATACAATTACTCTTACTTATAGAGAATTAGATAATATGATAAAAGATTTCAATATTGAAGATGTATCAGCACCCTTTATTTTGAAAGATTTGAATAAAGATATAGAAAACTATGCGTTAGAATTATATAATGATGCATTAAATCAAAATGGAGAGATTTATTCTTATTTGCATGAAATTCAAAAATTAAAAAACTCAGGCTCCTATGAAACAGAAGAGCAGATAGAGTTCCTAACAAGTAAAATCTGTAAATCTTTGCAAAACGGAAACTATGATAAAATTAATAAATATATTGATATCAGAGTACAACAAATAAATATAGAAATGGAAATTCCCGAATCTGCTAAAGATTATGTTAGACAAGGGATTACTAAAGATTTATTTTCTAGAGAATCAATAACAAACCAATTCAAATATATGAGTCAGCAACTAGTTTATCAATATGGACTAAAGCATAACGACTATCAATTGGATGATTATTATAGCAATTTATTTGAATCTATTATGTCTAAGATGAGCAAAGTAACTTTTGAAGTTATTGATGATGTATTTACTCAAAATACGGTTGATATGTTGACAGGGTATACGTATTTAAATTACATAGTAAACAAAAATAAAACAATGGACGATATTCAGAAAGATTTAGAAAATCTAATAGAAAAGGCTCCTGAATCGATAACAAAGGAAAGCAAACAATTATATGTTTCAGAGATTATGAATAACTTACAAGAACAAAAGGATCTATATCAGAAGTATCATAACCAAATCGTACTCTCAAAAGCAATGATGACAAGTTTAAAAGAAGGATTTGGAATTAGAAATAATCATAACAATATGTTACGTTCTAGTCTTTTTAAAATAGGTAGGCTTTTTATAGGACAAAAAAATCGAGATGAAAGCATTCAAGCCCTTATTTATCGTCAAAGATTATTACAAGAGGAAATCAACAAAAGAAACATAGATATTACAAATGCTATATCACGAGAGGAGGCTCAGCGAAATGGACTATAGTTTACTGTTAGGAGGTATTATTTTAATACTTCTTTTTCTTTTGATTTTTACAACCATCTTTTTTAATAGAAGAAAAAATTTAAATGCCATTAAAGCTAAAACGGTTGGAGATAATCAACATGGGTCATCAAGAATGATGACATTAGAAGAACTTAAAAAATTACCAGATCATGAGATAGTTACGATTCCTAAAAAATTAACGAATATGGAAGGTAAATGGAAGCCAGGCAGATTATTATATTACGATTCAAAAACAGGCGAAGCAGTGATTGACACATCTGATACTCATGCAGATGTAAGAGCACCAACAAAAACTGGGAAGACAACGGAACACGTTGTGCCAAACGTTCAATATAATGCGATGGCTGGAGCTAGCATGATTGTGCCTGATATGAAAGATGAGCTGTATAAATTATTAGCACCATCACTTAAAGAAGAACTTGATTATCTTGTTATCAAAATAGATTTCATAAGAGTTTTAGATTCTTTTGGTTGGGAAATTATGAAGAATGTCAATTATAATATGGACAAATATTTAACGACTGGTGATCTATTTGCGAAAGCAACAGCAGAATCAGCGGCTATTAATCTTGCTACAACAATTCAAAATCAAAGTCAAACCACAGAAAATAGAAATCAATACTATAGCGACGCCTCCAGAAACTTAATCACAGTAGTTATTTTGTTAGTTAGTCAGTTTGGAGAAAAAGAAGAAAGGCATTTATCAAGTGTTCGCTCATTGATTCAGGATATTTCTACCATACCAAAAACTCCTGGAGTATCAAAGCTACAGATATTATTTGAGAGACTTCCAAAAGATTTCAGTGCTTTAAAGCAAGCAGGAGCTGCCTATGGTGCTGGGGATCCTGAAACAGAATCAAATATTTTTTCATCTGCATTAAATGACTTGTCACCATTCAACGATGCTATTGCAGAACAAATCACAAGTGTCTATAAAGATGAAATGTTTGACTTTGAGGATTTAACAAAGAATAAAACATGTGTGTTCTTAATATTACCAGAGCATAAAAAAACGTTCTATGTCTTTATGTCATTATTATATAAAGAACTATATTTCTTCTTAATGGAGTATTGCATGAATAAACCAGGAGGTACCAGACTAGATAGAGTCATTAAATTTATTGGAGATGAATTTGCTATTTTCCCAAGAATTGAAGATTTATCTGATGCGATATCTACATCAAGGGATAAAGGATATTTAATGGATTTGATTTATCAAGATTTTTATCAAATAGAAGAAAAATATGGAGAGAAGAAAGGAAGAAATATTTTACATCAATGTGGAACCTCAATTGTTTTGGGATTAGCAAAGAATGATTTAAAAGAAGCGGAAAGATTAAGCAAAATTATAGGAAACAAAACAATTATGACTGGATCTACAACTGCTGGAACTACAACATCAAATGGTAAAACAAGTAGATCATCATCGATTACAGAAAGCATGATGACCCGACCATTAATGACGCCAGATGAAATTTTAACGCTACCTGAAGATACTGCTTTACTTTTTAAAACGAATGAATATGTCATGAAGACAAATTTGCCTAAATACTACTCAAAAGAGTGGGGGATACCATTAATACCTTATATAGAAGAACAACGCTCAGAAATCGATTTTAAGCCTGTAAAATACATTTCCTTTGATAAAGTCTTAGAAGAATTAAATAAATTACGGATAGTGGCCAATAAGTCACATTCAGAAAAGGAAATAATGAATGCTGATTATGAAACTATGTTTTTTGATTCTCAAATCGAATACAGAGATTTTTCTGCAGAGGATGATCAAGCAAAAGCAATTTTTTATAGAATAAGCGAAGAAGCAAATGATGAAAGAATTAAACAATATTTTGATTCAAAGCAGTTTACTATTGTACAAGCGTTTGTTGCTGATTTATATGATTCAACCATTGATAAAAAGATGTTAGATAAAGCGATGGAGTATTTAAAGAAAAATCAATTATCTACATAAAACTTATTCGACCACTTGAAAGTGGTCTTTTTATTTTGACTATTTAATCATTGAAAGGAGGCTGTATAATGATTAAGCAATATTATACAAGTAGTCAATTAATTAAGCCAAATGAATTTGAAGTGCAAACATATCGTAATTTTGTAGCTGGAGTGCATATGATAGATACCAATATGATAGCAACTCATAGGGCAATTAGTTATAACCATTATCTCTACGAGTGCCATTTAAAAATAGGTAAAGAGCTATCTACAGTAGCACTTACTCTTAATAAGTATGAGATAAGAAGTATTTTAAATAGAATGCACATACCAAGTAATCATTTAAACTGGATACATTTAGATAACCATACAGATATATCATTATTGTCTACGTTAGGATGTAATCCGCATGAGCTTTCAAAAGCATTGGTCTCACTTGGATATGATGCAATTAATCCTGGTAATAATAGCGTTGGTTTAGGATTGATTCTTCTTAATCCGAATGCAATTGAAGTTGAGAAGGTAAGTTTATTTAAAGGTAAGATGATAGATAAGATATATACACCATCAATTACTGGATATAAACACAACCATATATTGAAGCCTAATCAAGTTTGGTTGGCAAATTTAGATCAGTATGGATTGAAGAAAAGACCAGCAATCATTCTTCAAGAAAACTTAAGAGGGGATCGATTAACAATCGTTCCTTTTTCTAGTACAAATACAAGATTCCAGGATAATAATCCAAGAACGCAAAAAGCGAAGTTTCCTGAGCATATCTACATTAAGGAAATAGATAGTATAGCTTTATGTGATACGCTGATAAACTGTAAAACTGATGTGATTGAAGCAAAATGGAAATTTGATGATATTGAGCTTTCTGAAAAAAGTATGGATCTAATTAGAGACAAAGTGAAAGAAGTTCAAAATCTTGGTTTTAATAAATCTTTTACTATTGGTGATACTATTATCTATTATGATAAAGAAAAGGCTGTAGAAGTAATAGGGGTTATTAGTGAACGTTATGGCCATAATCAGAATGCAAACTATCTGATTCATGATTTAAGAGATAATGATAATCCTTACTTTATTAGATCTATGAAAGAAATAGAACCAACCTTAAAACTTCAAACATCCATGTCTTTAAATGATGTAAAAAAGATAATTGAAAGTATCCCATCCAGTATGGATGTATTATTGGCCGTTTCTGGGGGAGGTATGAAAGTATAATGAGATATCTTAAAACAATAGAAAGGATAATCAGAGATCGCTTAATGCAGATTCATGTATTAGTTGGTAAAGAGGATATTACCCTAATTAATAAACTCAACAAGTTTTATGTGGAGTTAATATTTAAGTTTGCTACAGCTTCTGGAAATTACGATCCTAACAAGAAAAAGATAAAAATATACAATTTGGATAAATCACCACAAGATTTATTTATAACTATACTTCATCAAATATCCCATCATTATCAGTTTATTTCTAACAAGAGAATCGATCAAAGACATGATAAAGATTTTTATCTTACCTTGAGAATGTTGTTACAAGCAACAATCGATTTGAATATACTGACAAAAGCAGATATCCAAAAATATATAGAAAAATATGAAATTCCATTCTATAAAAAATTTCAGGAACTAACTGGAAGTATCAATGATTTAAAAGATAGTAGAGATAAAGGACAGTCAAATATGTACTTTATTATCATATCAAATGTCAGAAGTGAGGAAGTTAAAAATCTTCTAAAACAGTTTGGCCATTATGATGAAAAAGAAAAATGGCAAAGTGGATACATTTATGATAGTGATTTATTAAGCTATTGTAAGTATGGATACATAGATAATATCAGCAAAGATTTAAGTTACCTGACTTCTATAAAAGATTACTTTGCAAAGCAACATGAACGAATTACTGTAGTAAAAGATAATAGATTAGAATGGAAATTGTTTTGTAGAATAGTCATCTGTGATTTAATCTTTGAAAAAGATGATACAATCTTTTTAAAGAATATGGAATTCGTTTATATAAATTCTAAGAATATTAGAAGGAGAAAATGGAGTAAGATTGTTCCAATAAACGAAGCTGTGGATCTATTAAGCATATTATTATCTAAATATCCGAATGCAATGATTAAAATTGAGAGGAATAATATCTAAAATACTTAATAAATAGCAAATAAAAGATTGATTTTATCAATATAAAATAGAATAGGTATTAAAAAAATAGCAAAAAAATATACAAATCAAACTAAAAATAGCAAAAAAAGAGCAGAAAAGGAAAATTCAAAAAACAATGAAGTTTTCAAAAATAATCAGTCGGCTTTGCCGAATGATGTAACCGAAAAGATACAAAATGTATCTTTTCTTTATCCTGCATTGTTTTCTCATTCCTTTTCTAGACGTTCAAAATGAAAGGAGATTTTATCAATAATATGGCTAGTTCCAAAGAAAAAACGGTACATATACGAGTGTCAGAAGATTTACTGGAAAAGTTACAGAATTTAACTGGTACTAAAAAGAATACTGACGCAATAAGAATTGCCTTAACTGAATACGAAGATTTGAAATCATCTAGTGATTTCTATAGTTCAAGAATGGTTTCACAAATAGTTAATGCGATTAATAATAAAGTTGAACTAGAGATTAGAGGAGTTGGGAATAGAACATCAAAGCTAATGAGTGAGCATGCAATTTCATTAACTACATTAGCAATTATGTTCAATCAATTATTATCACCCAAAAAGGACTTGTTCAGTAATGTAGAAATGTTGGATACTTATCGAGGTATCTCAGTAGAAAAGTTGAAGCAAGGAGAGAAGATTTTTGATATTGCTAATATAGACTTAAAAGAAGAGATTGACTAAATCTCTTCTTTATTTTTTTATACTCTATTATGTGAAAAAAATATTTAATCTTCTATATACTTGATTAATTCCCCAACCTCTATATTTAATGTTTTACAAATATTATTTAGTGCAGCTAGACGTACTTCACTTATATTTTTGTTAGTACACATATTTGAGATTGTAGGCAACCTGACACCACTTTTTTCTGATAACTCTTTTTGAGTCATTTCTTTGCTGCCTAAAATAGATTTTAAATTAAATTTTATCATATCATCACCTCTTTATTAACAAATATATAATAGCATTTTACCAATATACTTGTCAATACGTTAAACGTAGTAAAAAATAACTTTATTCGTAATATAAAATAACGTAAAATGTAATAAAATAACGCAAAATGTATTGCAAAATAACGCAAAACGTGCTATACTTATATAGTAGGGAAAGGATAAAAAAATCAAAAAAATGTTTGAAATATATACTCAAACAATTAAAGAAAAGGAGAAAAAATGAGTCATTTTGTATTAGCTGTTATATCATCAGAAGATAAAGATATTGATAGTTTATTAGAACAATTCTCAGATAATTGGGATTGGTATCGAATCGGTGGGAGATGGAATAACTTTATTAAAACTAAAGATGGCAGATATGTAAACCAAGCAAGGATAAAAGATATAGATTTTACTCCTAGTAAAAAGGAATATGATAGTAGTATTAGATTTTGGGAGGTGATGGTAGAAGGAAAGACAAAAGAAGAAAATGAATATTTTATTTCATTTTACAAAAAAGAGTATTATTTAGAGAAGTACCAAAACAAAGAAAACTATGCTTATGCTAATTCGTTGTTCTCAACCTTTGCCGTGTTAAAAGAGAGTGAATGGTATGAGCAAGGAGAAATGCTAATGTTTGGTATATCGAAAAATGATGATGAATCTTGGGAGTTGATGTATAAAGAAAGATTTATTGATACAAGTGACGAAGAATCAATGCTTACAATAGTAGACTGTCATATCTAGGGGTAGGTGGAAAAAAGAATGCTACAGATTATAGGAGTTCAATTTAATGAATTTGGGAAGATGTATTCATACAAAGATTATCTTGATTCAACTCTTAAGGTTGGTGATGAAGTTGTGGTTGAAACGAAAAGCGGAAATCAATTAGCAAGAGTTGTAAAGATATATGATGATATTAATGAAGGGGTTCCTAAAGGAATGGGTTTCAATGAGTTAAAAAAAGTGATATGTAGAGTTAAAAATCAAAATAATGCTACTATATCTGATAAGTTGGAACAAGTTAGAAAGTCATTGTTAGATGTTATAGAGAATTTAACGAGTGAAGAATTATTTGATTTACTACTACATAGTAGGCTGTGTTATAGAGTTGAGAGCTTACATAATGAGTATATCGAGATATTTGTTAAGGATTCATTCCAATATTAGTGAATGAGGTTGTTGAGTAAATGATACATTAACAAAGGAATGCATGTTGGTCTATCATTTGCTTATTGTTAGATAAATGCTGTTTATAGCATTTATCTAACAAACTAGTTGGAAATCCTACTCAGTAGGAAAACAGTTAATTAAATTTGGAGGAGCGAGTATGGCGACAAGAAAGTATGATTTAGTAACGAAGCAAACATCTGATACATTAGCACAAACAATGAGTGATATCACATACACTTATAAAGAAACGAAAGTGCCTAAAAGCCATTATAAAAAGGTTTTAGATGAAGTAGTCGAAGTGGAAGTTTCTATGCAATTGAATATGAGTTTATTAAATGTTTATGTTGAAATGTTTAAAAAAATTAACGAAGAATCATCTGAAATCTTTATTAAAGCTTTGCTATGTCTAGAGAAAAAAATATCTCTTGGCAAAAAAGGAATACGCCCATATGAATTGCAAGCATTAGATGAAACATATAGAGTTTATGAAAGTAGTAAAGCTAAAAGTTTTATAAGTGAAACACTTGTAGGAGTATTTGACGATATTATCGAGAATGGAATTTGTAAATAAAACATAATGGATTGGGTTGATAAAGGAAATTTTATCAACCTAAACCAAAAAGATTAATTGAAAGGAAAAGGGAATATACAAATGGAATTAATTAATGTAAATCTTATACAACCTCACCCAAAGAATCCGAGAACTAATTTGGGAGATTTAACAGAATTAGCAGAATCTATTAGATTAAATGGTATTTTTCAAAACTTAACAGTAGTACCTAATCAAGAAAATAATGGTTATACTGTAGTAATTGGACACAGACGTCTAGCAGCTGCAAAGATAGCTGGTTTAAATGAAGTACCATGCATTATAGAATCAATGGATGATAAAAAACAAAGTGCAGTTATGTTATTAGAGAATATGCTTAGGAATGATCTAACAGCTTATGAGCAAGCTAAAGGTATTCAGATGTGCTTGGATCTAGGTATGAATACAAATGAATTAAGTGAGAAAACTGGATTTAAAAAGGGGACTATCAAACATCGTTTGAATATGCTTAAATTGAATCAAGAACAGGTTGAAAAGTGTGTCACTAAAGGTGCTACAATAGAAGATTTTATTATTTTAGAACAGATAAAAAGTATGGAACGTAAAAATGAAGTTTTAAAATACATAGGTACAAATGAGTTTGAATATAAGTTTAATCAAGCTATTAATTCAGAAAAACTAGAAAAGAAATTAGCAGAAATAAAAAAGGTGTTAAAAACTTTTGCTACTCAGGTAAAAACCAATACAAATGGTTATGTGAATGTGAGGAGCTATAGTCACAGGACAGACACTAAAAATATTGAAATTCCAGAAGATAAAAATTTAAGGAAATATGAATTCACAATTAATTCTTATGGGTATGCTTATCTTTATGCAGAGCCAAGCGATGAAGATATTGCAGAGAAAAACAATAGTATTGATTTAGCTAAGCAAAAACAGGAGCGTAGAGAAAAATTTGAAGAAGTATTCTCAAATGCATATAGTACTAGATTAATGTTCATGAAAGAATTTTTAAAGAGCAAAAAGCATAACAAGGATAGTTCAATTATTAAACATTCGTGTTTATTGTTTCAACATTCACGTAATTGGAGATATAAAGGTATTGATAGATTGGTGTTTCAAGAGGTAAATGGAGGTAAAGAATTACTAGAAGATGATTCAATAGTTGATGTCAAAGAAATGCTAAAAGATGCCTCAATAAATACGTTAGCAAAGTTTGTTTATTCGATGTATGAAACTACTGATTGTTTAGAAACTGTCAAATATGATTTATCGTTTGATGAAGATGACAAATCTTTAAAAGAACTATATGAATTTTTAACAGAATTAGGCTATGTAATAAGTGATGAAGAGGAACGTTTAGTTAATGGTAGTCATGAATATTACATAAAAAGAGAAGAATAATTTGATGAGAATCCTACCGAGTAGGAATTCCTACTCGGTAGGAAACAGATTCAGAAATGGGATTCATTATAAGTTGAATTTAAAATAAATAAAGAAGGAGCGATAAAATGAGGTATTTAGTTGATGTCGTATATACATCTATATGCTTAGTGTTATTGGGATTACTTGTTAAGAAAGATATTGAGAGGAAAAGAAAGAAGGAAAGTAAGGATATAACGACTAAAGGAGACGCTTTTATAAATAAAATAAACAAATTTGTACATTGAATTTTTCCTACTGAGTAGGAATTATGCAAGTCAAGTGAATTATTTATTGTAAATTAAATAAAGTCAATTGATTTGCACAGATAGCTACATTAATCCTACAACGAATGTTATATGATAAATTACATTATGAAATAAACGATCATAATAAATAAACTAACAAAAATTGCTATTCAATAGCAATTTTTTCTTTATATAAAATAAGGAAAATTGGGAAAAATTGGTAATATTTATAGCTTTATAGCAAATAATGATTATATTTGTAATAAGGTGCATATTCATTTTTATTAATATAGAAGGAGATTAAGGAAATGCTATACAATGAATTACTAGATGAATTTTTATCATTTAAGATATTAGAGGTAAAAAATTCTACATATAAAACTTATAAAAAGCGATTAAGCTTACATGTTATTCCATATTTTAAAAAAGAAGAACATATTGAAGATTTAACACCTAAACGTCTTATGCAATGGCAGCTTGATGTCGTAGAAAAGTCTGGCTTAAAAATATCACATATAAATGATATTAGATCAAATTTCTACAATTTTATAGAATATGCTATTACAATTGGAAAATTAGATCGTAATCCTTTTGATAGGGTTAAACGTATAAAGGATGGTTCACCAATAGAAGAAATGGTGTTCTATACATATGATGAATTTTGTCTTTTTATTAGTAGTATTGATGATAAAATGTACAGAGTTTTTTTCTTATTATTGTATTTTACTGGAATAAGATTAGGTGAAGCTCGTGCTTTAGCTTGGGATTCAGTTAACTTTAAAACAAGGAAAATTCATATCGCAAGATCCTATACTGATGAAAAGGGAAAAAATGGAGAAGTTAAATTTACTTCTCCAAAAAACGGTCGAGACAGATGGATTGATATTGATTCTTTATTATATGATGAGTTATTATCATTATATTATGAGTCCAAAAGAATAGCTGGATTTAAAGAAAATGAGCTAGTCTTTGGAAGACATAAGCCTTTAGCATCTTCAACGATCGGAAGGAGAAAAAAGAAGTATGCAGTTGAATCTGGTGTTAAAGAAATAAAAGTTCATGGATTTAGACATTCTAATGCTTCTTTATTAGCAAATTTAGGTGTTCCGATTGAACTTGTGTCTAAACGATTAGGTCATAAAAACATAGAAATCACTTACAAAAGATATATCCATTTTTATCCCTCAGCCCAGTTACCTATAGTAAATAAAATTGATCAATTAACTCAAGGTGGTCTAACAAGCTTTAATAGGATGAATTATATATTATTTCAGATTATTGATAATATTAAGACAGAGATTGAATTGTATAATTATAGCTTTGATGAAAAAAAGTACTATGAAGATATTTACTCATATATTAATAAATTACGAATTGAAATCAATAATATTAATAGAGTATAAAATAATATTTGGAAGAACTTATTGCCTTATGGTATTTCACAAAACTTAGAAGTAAAAGATGCAAGTATGATGCAAATGATTGAAAAAGCATTACGTCAAGAAGGCTTTCGT
>Ga0153920_1000379_pt1 | contig 18354 bp, 23 predicted proteins | sample TSNJ004MetaG_FD_104713 | JGI IMG/M metagenome (GOLD analysis project Ga0153920, IMG submission 104713) | Attine ant fungus gardens microbial communities from New Jersey, USA - TSNJ004 MetaG | ecosystem: Host-associated > Fungi > Mycelium > Unclassified | place: USA: New Jersey, Brendon T. Byrne...
CAAAATAATCTTCTAAGCTTCTGAGCTTCCTATCCTCTGTTAATTCATTCAACCCTTTAACTATATTTTTGGTTGACAAAATAGTTTGAGCGGATAAGATATTATTATGGCTCAAAACCAAATTGTAAGTAGTAATAATTAGAAAAAAGGAGATTAATCTCATGGCACGTGAAAAGTTTGAACGTAACAAACCGCACGTTAACGTAGGTACAGTAGGCCACGTTGACCACGGTAAAACAACATTAACAGCAGCTATTACAGGTACTATGGCTGCGGCAGGTCAAGCAAAAGCTAAAAAATTCGATGAAATTGATGCTGCTCCTGAAGAAAAAGCAAGAGGTATTACCATCTCTACTGCTCACGTAGAATATGAAACAGCAAATAGACACTATGCACACGTTGACTGTCCGGGTCACGCAGACTATGTAAAAAACATGATTACAGGTGCTGCTCAAATGGACGGCGCAATTCTTGTAGTTGCAGCTACTGACGGTGCTATGCCTCAAACTCGTGAACACATTTTGCTTGCTCGTCAAGTTGGTGTTCCTAACTTAGTAGTATTCTTGAACAAAAGCGACATGGTAGATGATGAAGAATTACTAGACTTAGTTGAAATGGAAGTTAGAGAATTACTTTCATCTTATGAATTTGACGGCGACAACATTCCGTTTATCAGAGGTTCAGCTTTGAAAGCTTTGGAAGCTGTTCAAGCAAATCCAACTATCAAACGCGGCGAAGATAAATGGGTAGACAAAATTTGGGAATTAATGGATGCGATTGATACATACTTCCCTGAACCTGTCAGAGACTTAGACAAACCATTATTGATGCCGGTTGAAGACGTGTTCTCAATCACAGGTCGCGGTACAGTTGCAACAGGCAGAATTGAGCGTGGTATTGTTAAAGTTGGTGAAGAAGTTGAATTAGTTGGTCTGGGCGATACTAAAAAAACAACTGTTACAGGTGTTGAAATGTTTAGAAAACAACTTGATCAAGGTCAAGCAGGTGACAACGTTGGTTTATTGCTTCGCGGCATTGACAAAACTGAAATTCAACGTGGTCAGGTTATTGCTAAGCCTGGTTCAATCAAACCACATACTAAATTTACAGCTAACGTTTATGTATTGACAAAAGAAGAAGGCGGACGTCACACTCCATTCTTCCCTGGATACAGACCTCAGTTCTACATCAGAACAACTGACGTTACAGGTTCAATCAAATTCGAAGGTCAAATGGTTATGCCTGGCGATAACGTAGTTATGGAAGTTGAACTAATTGCTCCTGTAGCTATCGAAGAAGGTATGAGATTTGCGATTCGTGAAGGCGGCCATACAGTTGGTGCCGGTGTTGTTGATAAAATTATTGCGTAATTAAATGATTTTTTAAACACGATTGAACGTAAAAAATATAAAAAAGGATTTGTTATTAACAAATCCTTTTTTGTTCTAAAGCAGCAAAAAATATTTTTAGCAGTTTTAATATTATAAAAAGGAGATTATATGCAAGTGAATCCAATAAATCAAAACAATGTAAACTTTAGAGGCTGTACTGTAAAATGCGACAAAATTATCTCAAAATTAAAATATGGCAATGATAATACTCTCATTAAAATTTTTCATGAATTAGTTCCATGTGATAAATTTACAAAAAATGCATGTTCCGGGACTATATCAAACCAATTTAGTAAAAATACAATGATTGAGGCAAGTAATTCATTACTGGACAGTCCGCCATTACGATTATTATTTTCTTATAAAGAACTGCCTTTAAATAAAAATACGGTTCGTAAAGTAGAAAAAAATTTAGTGGCATTGATTGAAAAGAAATTGACAGGAAGTGAAAACCCGACAAAAATTTTCAACCGTTTAGATAAAAAATAATCTTTAAAATAAAAAAGATGACATTTGTCATCTTTTTTATTTTTCCCCTATAAATTTTAAACCTTTTCCCGATTTCCCTTGACCTGTCTTTTGATAATTCTATGCTTGGCTTACTTTCAATTGATCATACTTAGTTTCGGTTTTTGCTTTTTGCAAGTATTTTACCAATGATTTAGCCACTACTTTTGAGCGTTTTTGATTTTCTTTTTCAAGAATTTCAAAATATTCATCTAATGACGACATTATGTAGTTTTTTTCATTATTTTCCATTTTCCCCTGACCTTTACTTAGTTTTTACTTTTTCCCCAATTAACTTTTTACATATTAACACAAGTTATTATTTTTGTCTTTTGAATTATCCGAGAAGCGACTCTAAAATTTCTGCATTTCTTGCGGATTTTTGAGTATTTCTTACCTGATTTCTGTACATATACGTTCTTAGTGCTTCTCTGATTAATTCTGATCTTGTGCGATTTTCATTTCCGGCAACTGCATCGATTTCATCTAAAAATCTTTCCGGCATTGAAATTAGAACTCTAGCCATTTTTTTCTCCTTTTAATTTTCCTGATAATTTTTCCTCTATATTTATATAAAGTAATGAAGTGCTTAAAAATTGCCTACGCAATATATAAACTTTATCATATCCTTAACATAACTTTATATATTACTAATATCTTCTTACATAATAATTAGGGTCATTTTTTAATTCCTGCTTTATTTTTAACAGATCAAAATCAGTGAAATTTTTTGTTAAAATCTTAGCAGTTTTTTCTCTGATAGTATATTCATTTATATTTTTTGTTTTTGTTAGAATTTCTTTCAGGGAGTCGATGTTCATAAAATCGCTGAATTCAAAAATCGTCTCTAAACACCAGTATAACTTAAAAACTTCTTTATTAACTTTGTATTTTCCGTCTTGAAAATCAAAATCATTAATAATATGAGTTAAATCTAATGTCATTTCTGTTAATTTTTCACAAAAATAATCACAAAAATCTTTGTCCGACTTCAAATTACTTATAGCCGAGATAATGTTACGGCAGATATTTCCGTTTATATCTATAATTGAGTTCAAGAAAACATCATAATTTTTTGTTGACATAAAATGTGGTAATAATTCATTTTGTGACATATACTCTGTTAACTTGAAAGAAACGGCCTCTCTGACTTTTCCGTTTTGTCCGATAAGATTTGAAACCAACAATTCTGCTTCTTCTTTATTTATAAGAGTATCAAGTTTAAGCACAGAAATTTGTTTTTGTACTATATCGCCGCATTTGAGCATGTTAATCAATTCATTATGAGAGAATTCGCCCTCATATATTTCCATTGCGATATTAAAATTTTCATCAATTTTATCTCTAATTTGCATAATAGTTTTAATTTTAATTTCTCATTTAATGTTATTAACAATTATAATTCAAATTTTCATCTATTCGATGCATATATTATTAATATAGCATAAAGTATAATGAAAATTGGAATTAATATAGTTTTAATGTATTATATAAATTAGGACCATTTAGGAGATAAAATGAAAGAAATAATAACATTTTTAAAAGAAATATTCATGATGAAGGAAGAGGACAAAATAAAAGTAGGATTGTCTCAATTCAAAGCAACATCAGTCGTTGAAAAAAAAGAAACCAAGTCAAAAAAATCAAAATCAAACTCACAGGTTAAAATATCTGATTTAATGCGCGGTGCGTAATATTTTGAAAAGAGTAGTCAAATAAATTCAAGGCGATATCTTCAACCATATCATTGTAAGAGAAATATTCTGTTTACCTAATATTCAATGCCTTTGCGTGCGAAAACTCCTGTATCCCAGTAATGTTTTACGGGACTGATTTCAGATACAAGATGAGCAACATCTATAATCTTTTGGTTCGCATTTCTTCCGGTTAAAACAATTTCCATTTCATCAGGTTTATTTTTCAAAACTTCTACTATCTCATCGATATCAATAAGCCCCAGATTAATGGCAATATTTGCTTCATCCATAATAATAAGGTTGTACTCGTCGTTCTCAATTGCTTTTTTAACTAATTCCCAGCCTTCTTGAACGGCTTTTTTATCCTCTCCGTTTACATTTTTAGAATAAGCAATTCTATCCAGCCCTGCCTGAACAATGGTTAAATTTTGGGAAATATTTTCGGAAAGATTTCTGAAAGAATTCAACTCTCCATAGTCATTTCCGCCCTTTAAAAACATAACAATTAAAACTTTCCAACAGCGGCCTAAAGCGCGCATTGCAAGCCCCAATGATGCGGTGGTTTTGCCTTTACCATTCCCTGTATAAACCTGAATGTAGCCATGCTTTTCCCATTGAGGGTTTATTAAGTTGTTATCACAAGAATCCATAATTAACCTATCATTTTATTTGAATTTATTATATATTAAAAAAATGAATAATAACATACATAATAAGGCAGACTTAAGAACTAGAGCAAAGGACATAAGAAAAAACCTTGATATGAATGCGATTAGTATAAAGCTGATTAACAAAATGAGACAGAAAGCCTTTTATATTAATGCTGAAAATATTCTGCTTTTTCATCCTATGGAAAATGAAATTAATCTTTTGGACTTGTTAAACGATAACAAGAATTTTTACCTCCCTAAAGTAAACGGTAAAAATTTACTAATTTGTCCGTATTGCTGCGGCGACACATTGAAATTGTCACCATTAAACATAAAAGAACCTTGTTCAAGTCCTATAAATCCTCAAATCCTTGACATAATCATAGTTCCTGCATTAATGATTGATAAAAATAACAATCGATTAGGTTACGGCGGAGGATTTTATGACAGATTTATTGCTCAAAATCCTGATATTAAATCAGTTGTTTTAATACCTAAAGAATTAACAGTCAACACTCTTCCCGCCGAAATTCATGATCAAAAAATAAACTATGTAATTACGTAATTTTAAATATCGATGTTTCTCATCATATTAACCAGAGTTTGAATTGTGCTGTCCATACTTACACTGTCTTCGGTTCTCTGTTGAAGAAAAGCATTAACCTGAGGCATCATATCTATTGCAATATCAAGTTTCGGGTTAGAACCCGGCTGATACATACCTACGTCAATTAAATCTTTATTTTCACGATACATAGCAAGGATTTTTCTCATTTTTGCAGCCGCTTCTTTATGTTCAGGAGTGGCTATCGCGGACATAAGTCTTGAGATACTTCCCAGTGTGTCAATTGCAGGATAATGGTTGCTTTCTGCAACTTTTCTTGATAAGAAAACGTGACCGTCTACAATTCCTCTGACAGTATCTACAATCGGGTCTGCTATATCGTCGCCTTCCATTAATACCGTGTATAAAGCCGTAATTGAACCTTTAGGACTGTTACCGGCGCGCTCAAGAGCTTTTTGAAGCCATGAGAAAATTGATGGTGGATAACCTTTCATTGTAGGCGGTTCACCGATTGATAACCCGACTTCGCGGCCTGCCATTGCACAGCGCGTAATCGTATCGGTCATTAAGAAAACTTTTTTACCCTGATCCCTAAAATATTCGCATACGGCAGTTGCTGATAAAAGACATTTTTGACGGATTAGCGGAGGCTGATCGCCTGTAGAACATACAATAACAGACTTTTTCATGCCTTCTTCACCTAAAGCATCCTCAATAAATTCGTTGACTTCACGACCGCGTTCTCCTATCAAAGCAACGACGTTAACGTCTGCATCAGAATTTCTTGCAATCATACCCAAAAGAGTACTTTTACCTACCCCTGAACCTGCAAACAACCCCATACGCTGACCGGAACCGAATGTTAAGCAAGAATCTATAGCACGCACACCTGTTGAAAACATTTCAGTAATAATAGGTCTTTCAAAAGGTCCGGGAGGAAGTCCTTCAATAGAACGCCACACGGCACCTGTAGTATCAAGCGGCATTCCGTCAAGCGGCTGCCCCATCGGATCTACAAGTCTTCCGAGTAAAAAGTCACCGACAGGTATTACGATAGGTCTTCCGGTAGATGTAACCAAACTTCCTTGTCCGATACCTCCGCCATCCAAAAGCAGAAGCAGTTGTGCAACTTCACCCTTAAACGCCACAACTTCAGCAGGTTTTTGTCGTCCGTCATAGGTTTCGATGTAGCATAAATCGCCGATTTTTAACCCCGGCAGCTTAACTTCAACCGTTAATCCCAAAAGTTTAGAAACCTGTCCCTTATATTGGAATAAGGGAGTTTCTTCCAGTTTTTCTTTCACGCTTTCTTTTATATATTGGAGTTTGCTGTCATCTAATTCATTCATAATATTATTATAATGATAAGGGCATTAATTATCAAATTGTTACGAAGTCTTGATTCCTTATAATTTTTATGGTTTGATTAATCTTGGAACGGGCGATTCCTCTTGCCCACACTCCGCAAAACTAACAAGCGGCGGTTAGTTTAAATACACTAGTAACAAAAAGAAGGAAAATTAAAATGTTAAAAATTAGATTAAAAAGACTAGGCGCAAAAAGATCGCCTGCATATAGAATTATCGTAATTAATTCTACAACTAAACGCGAAGGTAAGCCAATTCAAGAATTAGGACACTATAATCCTAAAACAAAAATTATGAAATTGAATTTAGAGGCTGCTCAAGAATGGGTAAAAAAAGGTGCTCAGCCTACAGATACGGTTAAATATTTAATCGATAACTGCAACGCAGACGGTACTTTAAATTACAAAAAATCAGAAAAAGTAAAATTATCTAAAAAAGCTCAAGCAAAAGTTGCGGCAGAAAAAGAAAATGCTGCAAAAGCTGCTGAAGAAGCAAAGGCTGCAAAAGAAGCTGAAAAAGCTGCTGCTGCGGAAGAAAAAGCAGCTCAAGAAGCTGCTGCACAGGCAGTTGTTGCTGACAAAATTGAAGAAGCAACAGTATGCGAAGAAAAACCTGAATCAGAAAAAACTGCTGATGAAAAACTTGCGGATAAAATTGCTGAAGCTTCTGTTGAAGAACCGACTCCAAAACCTGCTGAAGAAACAAGCGAAGAAGTCGAAGCTTAGGTTTTTTGAATATAGAATTAAAAAGACGACCAATCGGTCGTCTTTTTTCATGTTTATTAACCTTTTAACTCTTGTTTCAATAAATCTGTCATCCTGAATTTATTTGACTCTTAAAATAATCGTCGCATTTAATGGGCGCATGAATGATGCAAACTTTTTTTACCAAACATCATGTTTGGAATTTACTTATTTCTTCAAAATAATTTTCTAATGCTGAATAACCTTTATAAATCTCATTTGAAATACAGGCATATCTGCTTGCGATTATGTATTTTAATTCTTTTGTTCTGATTTCTAAAATCTCATCCGCCGCCGCTTTTAATTTATCATCTTTTGATGTTGACCAGTTCTGCAATAATACGAGCTCTTCATACATTTGTTTTGCTGTTGTGTATTCAAGTACATTAAAATCATACTTATTAAGAAGCGTCTTTTCTACATTAGTAATTCTGCTCAAAACAGCAGGAAAACCAAAAATTCTCTTAATTATCATATAATTATCAGCAATCTGTTTGTGAGAGTGCGGAACGTTATTTTTTGCCAAAAGCGCATAATAAGATCGTGACGTAAATACTTCGTCTGCCCTTGAGAACGAACTCTTTGAAGTTAAGTCGAAATTTGATTTTTTTTCTATGATATCTTCCAGCATATTATCTCCCTGATTAATAAATCATAGTCGAAAGATACGTTTTTTGTCATGTGATTTGGTCAATTTATTTACATGATTTTACAAAGAAAAAAAACCGGCTTGTAAAAACCGGTTTTTTCTATCTTTTTTATTTTTTAATAATCAGTTTACAAATTCCTGAACAACCTCAAATGGTTTTTCAGCTACTTTCAAAGTTTCTTCATCAATGATTCCTCTTTTTAATTCTGTAAAAGTTGCTTTTTTAGAATTAAATTTCTCTTTAAGGAATTCATAAGAAACTTTCGGATCACACTTATCGCCGCATGTGAATAAATCAACTGCCGCGTAGCCTAATTCAGGCCATGTGTGAATAGCTAAATGACTTTCAGAGATAATAACTACTCCTGAAACGCCGTAAGGGTTGAACATATGGAAACATTTTTGGACAATAGTCGCACCACATTCAAGGGCGGCATCCACCATATGCTTTTCTACCTTATCAATACTGTTTAATGTGTTTGGATCACATTCAAAAAATTCTGCTAAAACGTGTTGTCCTAAGTGGATTTCTTTCTTGCCGTTCACTTGAAACGTTGAAAATGGTGATGTTATTGCCAATTCATGTGCCTCCTGTTCTAAATGCATATTCATTTACTACTACGTTGTTTTGCAATGTTTTTTTATTTGCAATTTACATATTACAACAAAAACTCGTAAATTTGTAAAATTTACACTTAATAATGAAAATTTTTTTTCAAATTCTTATTCAATATGACCAAAAATGACAATTATTGCACCATACAACCGGACGATATTTATTAAGAATTGTTACAAGGTTAGTACTATAATGTTATGATTAATATAAAATAATAATATGAATAAAATTTTAATAATAGACGACGATCATGCTATAAATGAATTAATCAAGATAAACCTTGAGTTGTGCGGGTATTCTGTTATCCAAGCATTTGACGGAATTAAAGGTTTTGCTTTAAGCAAACAAGAATTACCTTCGCTGGTTATACTTGATGTAATGATGCCGGAAGTTGACGGATTTACCGTTGCGCAAAGAATACGTAAAAACGATGAAACAAAAAATATCCCGATATTAATGTTGACTGCGCTTTCACAACTTAATGATAAAGTAAACGGTTTTAATCTGGGGGTGGATGATTATCTGGTCAAGCCTTTTGAAATGGAAGAATTGCAGGTAAGAGTCCGCGCATTATTAAAACGTACCAATCAGCTGCCTGAATCTGCAGCTATACGCGAATTATTAACCCTCGGTGAAATAACTTTATTACCCGAACAATACAGTGTCAAAATCAACGATAAAACCGCGAAATTAACGCCTATTGAATTTGATATATTTAATTTGCTGTTTCAAAACCATGGAACAATGGTATCATCGGCAAAACTTTTAAAAGATGTTTGGGGATATTCGCCTGACGATGATATTGAAACAATCCGCGTACATATCCGTCACCTTCGCACAAAGCTTGATAAAATTTCCGACGGCAAAAAATATATAGAAACAATCTATGGCGGCGGTTATAAGCTAGATATTTAAAAGAGCATCAAAGCCGCTCAACTCTTCTTTTAACATACCGGTAATTATTTTAATAGTTTCAATGTCATTTTTTTCATCATTATTTTCACAATAGGCGATAACAAAAAGCAAAATTTGGAAAATACATTTTATTTTATCAATTTTACTTTTTATTTTTGCATAATCTTTTTTCATTACTTTACCTTTGCCATTATGTATACATATATGCACATATATTTATTGATAATTATATATTATTACAACATTTAAGTCAAATAATATAAGATATTAATATGGGTATAAGAGAAGAGATTAAAGCATTAATAGCAAAAGAAGCTACTACATTAACAGATGTGGCAGCAAAATTAACAAAAAATAAAGATAAAAGAGCAGCTATGAATAGCATTTCTCAAAAATTGCGAAATAAAACGATTAGCTATAACGAAATTGAACGAATAGCCGATATTCTCGGGTATGATATCAAATTTGAGAAAAGAAAATAGTTAGTGTAATCTTCATGGATACCACTATAATCATCACATGTCATCCTGAATTGACCGCGTCATGCTGAACTTGATTCAGCATCTATCAGTGTTATGTGATATAATCAAGCTATGGAAAATCAAAATCCTGTCTATATATTAACTAATTATTTAAATACAACCTTATATATTGGAGTGACAAACAATTTGTTGCGAAGAATATATGAACATAAAACCGAAGAAAATAAGAGTTTTTCACAAAAATATAAATTAAATAAACTTGTATATTTTGAAATTACTGAATCTATTGAATCTGCAATAAATAGAGAAAAGCAATTGAAAAACTGGAAACGAGAATGGAAACTTGACTTAATAAAAAAGGTAAATCCCTCTTTTAAAGATTTGAGTGAGGATATAGGTCTTTCAATTGAATTGATAGATGCTGAATCAAGTTCTGCATGACATGATGAGTTCGGAATGGCAGATAAAATTGCAGATCGCGCATCAAGTGCGCGATGACGGCTAGGAGTATACGATGTCATAATAGGACTTGAGGATAGCACATGTTAGATTTATTTCTTTTCTTGTTTATAGCCGAATTTGTTCAGGATGTTTTGTTTTTTACGCCAGTCTTTTTCCACTTTTACTTCTAATGATAAGAAAACTTTTTTCTCTACTATTTTTTCAAGCTCAAGACGCGCTTCCGTGCCTATTTTTTTAAGCATAGAACCGCCTTTGCCGATTAAGATACCTTTTTGGCTTTTGGTTTCGCAGTAGATATTTGCATAAATCCTGTCGATATTTTCAGATTCTTCATACTTTTCAATTTTTACGGCAACGGAATGAGGGATTTCATCAGAAGTGTTAATAAGAATTTTTTCTCTGACTATTTCTTCTGCCACATCACGCATTGTTTCTTCGGTTACAACATCTTCAGGATAAAGAAGTTCGCCTTCCGGGAGATATTTAAATATATTTCTTAGTAAAGTATCAATATTTCTACCTGTTTTAGCTGAAATTCTCACAACAGGATAATTTTTATTAAATAATGTTTTGTAAGTAAGCAGATTTTCATCGATTTTTTCAAGTTTTTTAACTTTATCAACTTTGTTCATAACAATAATAACAGGGATTTCAGATTGGAGGATATTTTCTACAATCCATTTATCGCCTTTTCCCGCAGGCTCTGATCCGTCAACTAAAAATAAAATCAAATCCGCATCTGGTACTGAAATCTTAGCTTCATCAAGCAAAAATTCACCTAATTTATTTAAAGGTTTATGCACACCGGGAGTGTCTATAAAAACAATCTGACCTTCTGAAGAAGTATAAATTCCCTTAATTCTTTTTCTTGTTGTCTGAGCTTTGTCTGTCGCAATAACGATTTTCTGCCCGAGAATTTGATTCAATAGTGTTGATTTGCCTACATTAGGTCTGCCTATTATCGCTGTAAATCCGCTTTTCATAAATTTATTGTAACATAAAAGAAGTTTACTTGAAAGTCCATTTTTTGCGAAAATGAGACTTTTAACTACACGACCAAAGAAGTGTGAGAACCCTTACGGCGGCGGTGTTCAGGCGGTTTGGGTCGATACCGGAGAGATAATTTACAAAAAAACATTGTTTTTTATGTAAATTAAAAGTTTATTTTTTTTAACAAACTAGCAATTTTTTTTAACTACGGTTATTATATAATTATAACAGTAGGTAAAAATTAACGGTAGAAAATGAAAAATAAAACCAGCTTTGTTGGTATAGTGATGATAATGTTAGCTATGTGCTTTGCTCCTTGGAATGTTGCAAGCGCAGAAAACAGCCTTGTTCAATTAGATATCAAAAAATCAGATGACAGTTCTCTGGATATGACTTTCTATACAACAGAATCTTACTCGGACAGCATTGTAGTGAGAAAAAAATCAGATAATAAATATACTATTCTTATCCCAAAAGTATCAAGCTCCGGTTATAGCCGCCCGAATTTAAACGGCGTAAAAGAAATGATATCCGATGTTGATATAAAAAACGTTGATGATGGTATTAACGGATATACAAAAGTTACTATTGTTACAACAAAACCGTTAAATATCAAAACCCAAACTAAAACAAGCGGTCCATATACATCGGAACAAAAAGAATATGCAAGCTTAATGGCGCAGGCAAATGCAATAAAAAATAAAACCGTTAACAAAACGTCCGAACAACAAAAGCCGGTTCAACAGAAAGCGCAGGTAGCAGTTGCTAAAACTGAAACTCCAAAAACAGAAACCACAAAAGTTTCTGCGGCAAAAAATGAACTTGCAAAAACGGAGACCCCTAAAAAACCTGAGACTAAACTTAAAGAAGTGGATTCTAAAGATTTAGTGCAGCAAAAACCTATAGAAAAACCTGCTCAGCCGAAATTAACTATAAGAGAAAAACTCGAAAATAAATTGGGTGAATCCGGTGCAGAGCTTGAAAACATAGTTCCTGACACTTCAGTTGTGATTACACCTACAATTAATAATACAATAAATAATCCTAAAGACATTGCTGATTTGGAAAAAACGACTGTTTCAACATTCATGACTAATATTAAAACATTTATAGCTAATATCAGATATGATATTACAAGAATGCTTCCCGTGGGAATTTCTCCGGTGCTTGTGTTTATTCTTATACCTATTATAGCTTTATTTGTTATAGCTAAATTAATTAAAGCTTCTTTAACTAAATCAAGAGAGCTTAAAGCAGCTTTTATAGCAAATGTATCAAAACATCAGCCTATATTGAACAAACTTGAATACAATAATATCGTCAATGATAAAAACCTGAACTGGCGAGATAAATACAAAAAATATTTACAGGAATCTTCAAGAAAAGAACAGCCTGCAAAAAGGTCCGATGGAAACAATTACGCATTCATCAAACAAACAGAAGCTGTTGTTGATGAGCTTGAACAAAAACGTAAAAGTTTAGAGCAAATGGTTAAACCTGACGATATATCTATGCCTGATCAGGTTGTAATGCCTGAATCTGTAAAGGTTTACAATGAAGAAGACGCTATAAAACGTTCATTTAGAAAATTAAAGAAAACAAACAGACTAAAGGCGTTTGAAAACCCTATAAGTCCTTCAAACCGTGACAGAATCAAACAAAGAAAAAGCCGGTTCAAAACCTATGAGAATCCCGTTGAAGTTCAGGGTAATACACTAAATCCTGATGATTCAATATTGCATACAAATCAGAGACAATTGGAAAATGCTAACTTAAATGTTTCCGAATTAACAGGAAAAAGAAAGGCGTATCCTATGAAAGAATATATTATGTCATCAGCAGATGAATTTTTCTCAATCATAGACTCCGAACCTAAAATAGTTAATGCCAAAGAAACTAAAATGAAAAAAGTAACAAATCCTCTTGTTTCAGGTTTAAGCCAAATAAGACCTGCTGCGCCGAAGATTGCCGCAACTAATTCGAGCAAATCCATTAATAATCAAATGACTGACCCTATTTCTAAATTGAGAGATGAAAAAAGAAAAGAAAATGATTTGATTGTAAAATCAGGATATAGTATTGATGATAAAAAAGGTTTTTATTTGGTAGATTTAGAAGGAAACACTTCTTTAGTCGGAAAAATTAATGAAGAAGTCTTTGTATTGAAAAATTTCGGCAAAAATGTTGAAAGCTCTATCCAGGTAAGAAGAGATAAAGATAACGTCTATATGGTAAAAGCGGACAGCTTTAAATCACTTGTAGAAGTTGATGAAAACAAAATGGGCGTTTTGATAGAGCTTTAATAGCTTAAGAAGGAAGAATGCTGTTTAAGAAGTTAATATACATAATAATAGTATTAGCTGTGACTGTCCTGATTTTTACTGTTCCCAAATCCGGCAGTTCTGATAAGGTTGTAATTAAATTTGCAAGCTGGGGTTCAAAGTCTGAAGTAGATATTATAAAACCGATTTTAAAAGAATTTGAAGAAAAAAATCCTGATTTAAAAGTGGATTTTATGCATATTCCTCAAAACTATTTTCAAAAAATCCATCTTTTGTTTGCTTCTAACACAGCACCAGACGTGATTTTTATAAATAATCTTTATTTGCCCATATATGCAAATGCAGGTCTTTTGATGCCTGTACAGGAAGATTATGCCGAATTGGAAAAAGTGTTTTACCCGAAAGCTTTAATAGCTTTAAGCTGGAATGGCGAACTTTATGCAATCCCGAGAGATATTTCAAACTTGGTTATCTATTATAATAAAGATATTTTTGATAAATATAATATCGCATATCCGAATTCAGGCTGGACATTCGATGATTTTCTGAAAACGGCGCAAAAACTTACGCATAAACCTCAAATATTCGGAGTTAGCTTTGATGAAGAATCTTTATATTATCTTCCTTTTGTAATGAGTGAAGGCGGAGGAATTTTATCCGATAATCTTTCCGAATTGATAATTGATTCTAAGGAGAGTCGAAAAGGACTTGATTTTTATGCGGATTTAAGAAAAAAATACGACGTTGCTCCAAAGAAAAACGAAAGCGCAAGCGCGACAATGGCTCAAATGTTTTTACAAGAAAGACTTGCAATGCATTTATCGGGACGCTGGCTTACTCCAAAATACAGAGAAGAAGCAAAATTTGACTGGGATGTGGCGGCATTCCCTAAAGGAGATAAAGGAAGTATTGTACCGATGGATGCCTCTGGATGGGCTGTTGCAAAATCATCAAAACATCCTGCAGAAGCTAAAAAATTGGTGGAATTTTTATCATCAAAAGAAAGTATAGAAAAATTTGCAGAAAGCGGTTTGATTGTTCCTGCGAGGATTGATGTCGCAAATTCAAAATATTTTTTGGATAATAAAAAACCGCAAAATGCAAAGGCGTTTTTAGAAACCATTGAAACCTCAAAGCCTACTCCTGTTTCCGTAAACTATAACGAGATTCTTGATAAATTAAAAGAAAAACTGGAATATAAATTTAATTAAAACAAGTTCGGCATGATAAAAACATGTCATGCCGCGCACTGTCATCCCGGGCGTCAGATTGACCTCTGTGACCCGGGATCTATCCATTTAATTGAATTATTACCAACATTGATAGATTCTGCACATCCCATGCTCGCGAGCTGTTGCGAGTGATTGCATGGGTGGGTGAGGCTCCGCGTTAAATCGAGTTCAGAATGACGTGACGGGTTTGGCATAATGCAACGGTGGACAGATCCTGAAATAAATTCAGGAAACATGACGAGTGTGATGACACGATTACTTACACTTAGTTTTGCCGTTCCAGGATAGGTCGTTGCATTTTAGATATTCCATGTTTTCATTCAAAAGCACCCACGCTGTGCATCCGCGTCCATCACTTAAAGTTCCAGTTTTGCAATGAGCATAGAAAGGGAAATAACTCTCATCTTGCGTTCCATAAGGAATAATAGTGTTTTTTGTTGCAATGAACCTAAATAAGTCTTTACCAGTGGTATTTGGAGGCTTAAATCCGTTTATATCTATATAAAACTCACCGCATACCTGCTCTAACTCTGCCGAACTACCGTAATTAGCTGTACAACTGGTATTTAATACATAAGAAGCAAGAAGTATTCCGTCAGACAATATCATTTTTGAGAAATTGACGGATGAATTATAATTGACAGCAGCATTACCGTTTAAATACTTATACACTACATCAGGAAAGCAGCCTTGATTTCGTGTACAATTTTTAGTAATTTTCAAATATGGCGTTAACTTATCCATCATACGTTCTGCACCAAGTGTAGTTCCGGCACCAAATAAATCCCAGTCATCAGGTGTGCTGTTCTCGGCGATTGCGAGATTATAAGCATTTGACAATGTAGAATATGCTTTTTTAAGTCTTGTAACAGTTTCTTTTTCTTTATGACTTGCAATCAATGCCGGCATAGTTAATGCCGCAACAATACCGATAATCCCCAAAACAATAAGCAATTCAGCTAAGGTAAATGCTCGTTTCTTAATTCCATTCATTATAATGCAGCCTCCAAAATTCCTCTGTTTATTATTATACATTATGCGTTATACATTTTCAAGCCTTCCTTTTCTCCCAAAACGGTTAAAAGGGGTTCACGAGAAGTGAACCCCTTAATTGGTTAGTTAAGGATAGGATTTATAGGTAAAACTGTTGTTTATCCAACACCGGTATAATTAGGCTTTAATCTTTCGTATGCAGAATTTTCAGCTTGTTTGATTGCTTCTAATTCATTGCTTAACATTTTTTCTTGAGCCTGTAATTTTGTAATTTCCTGTTGGATTTCTTTTTCCTGTTGATTTAATAATTTTTCTTCCTGTTTTGCAGCTTGTTGTCTTTGCTGCTCGTATAAATTTTGGAACGCCCATTGTTGATACATAGCTTGTGAATTTGCATCCTGCATTTGCTGCATTTGCATTTGTATCATCGGCTGCATCATCTGGTACTGCTGTTGAGCACCCATAATTGAAGCGTTATGCGAATATTGCATAAACATCATTTGACGGCCAAACATAGAACCCGGCGTGTTCATCATGTCGCTCATTGAAACTTTTCCGTCAGAAATATTTGCGGAATATTGCTGCAAGTCCTGCAATTTTCTGTTCAATTGCGTCATTTTGTATTCAACGTCGTTGATTGAACTCAGCACCGAATGTTTTCTGGCCAAGAATACTAATAGACCCATTGTCCTATCTCCTACCTATAATTTTGTAACTAACCTTGTAACCTTTTTAACCTTACATTAATATAAAAACATGCAACTCCGCGGAATTGCATGTTTATGAGTCTTTTGTAAAGTTGTGTTACGAAATCGTTTTTTCGATTACTTTATCAATAAGACCGTATTCCTTTGCCTCAAAGGATGACATATAATAATCACGCTCGGTATCTTCTTTAATTTTTTCAACCGGTTGAGCACAATTGCTTGCTAAGATTTCATTTAACATTGTTTTCATTCTTATAATTTCTTTAGCTTCAATTTCAATATCGGTTGCCTGACCGCGAGCCCCGCCAAGCGGCTGGTGAATCATAATTCTCGCGCCGGGTAAAGCCATTCTTTTACCTTTAGTACCTGAAGACAACAAGAATGCGCCCATAGAAGCGGCTTCTCCGAGGCAAATTGTCGAAACATCCGCTTTAATCAAATTCATAGTATCATATATTGCCAGTCCTGCAGTAATGACACCTCCGGGACTATTAATATACATCATAATATCTTTTTCGGGATTTTCACTATCAAGCAGTAATAATTGAGCGACAATCGAATTTGCCAGTTCATCATCAATCTCATCGCCTAAAAATATAATTCTTTCTCTGAGTAATCTTGAAAATATATCAAAAGAACGCTCTCCGCGTGAAGAAGCTTCTATTACCGTAGGAACATAACCCATTATTCTGTGATAAGTTTCTTGATCCATTTTTCTCTCCTGTTATTTTATATATATTATTATATTATAAATAATACATATGTATATAGGTTAATTGATAATGGTCATCGGATGTTAGAAAACGATTGCAGGAGCTTCAAATGCTTTGCATAAATATTAATTTATCAAATAGCTCTACTTCCTTGCTTCCAAACTTCCTGTCATCTGTATGAAGAAATGTAACAAAATAAACACTTGCTGAAATCGGATGTTTTTTAAATTGTTTATATATGTAAGAGATATTAAAACAAGAGGACAGAGCGATGGCAATATCAAATATTCACGAAACATTATTGATGTATACAAAGCAAAAATCTATGATAAATCAAAAATTATCTGATGTAATGTTTAATATGCTTGGAGCTTCAAGACAACAGGCTGATAATCAGGCTATGTATAATGCTAAATTACAGGATGCATATTACAATTTATACGAAGCATATCCTGATGAATATCAATTAGTAATTGAAAACTTAGAGCAAGAACACGAACTTGAATTAGCTAACTTAAATTCTTGGGAGACAGAGTTAGAAATAGAGAAAAATAATTTAGAAACCAGATTAAATGAAGTAACAACCTTTGAAAGCAGCTGGACTAAATTATTACAAACAAACATCAAGCAAGACTTTACATACGGAGGAGCTCAACAGTAAGAGTAAAAGAAAAAGAAATAAAAAGAAGCGGTTTAAAAAGCCGCTTTTTTTATTGTATTATTTAATTATGTTAATAGACTGTGAAAAACTTGGAGTATTTATAGTCCCGACGGGTGTTGGGGCGTCTGTTGGCGGGTATGCGGGAGATGCAAGTTCTTGGGCGAGAAGATTTTCAAAATATTCCAAACTGATTGTGAACCCTAATGTTGTAAATGCCGGCGGATTTTCAGGCATAAATGAAAATATGTATTATATAGAAGGATATTCTCTCGATAGGTTTTTCAAAGGCGAAATCGGCATAAAACCTTCTTGTAATAATAAAATAGGCGTTGTTTTTGACAAAGCTATTCCTCAGGATGTTTTAAACGTGCATATAAATACGATTAATGCAGTCAAGGTGGTCTATGATATAGATATAATAGGTTATGAGATTACAAAAGAAGACGTCGGAGTTGAATTTAATTTGGAGAGCAATAATATTTCAAGCGGTTGTGTTCAAAATATAGAAACTCTTAAATCAGCTTGTGAAAAACTAATTAACAAAGGAGCGCAAGCAATTGCGATTGTGTGTATGTTTGAAGATCCGGAAGAAACTAACACAGATTATGCAAACGGAATCGGCACAGATCCTGTCGGAGGTGTTGAGGCGATTATTTCGCATTATATTTCTAAAGAATTAGACATACCGTGTGCTCATTCGCCTGCATTCAGAGATTACCAAATAACCTCTGA
>Ga0153920_1000382_pt1 | contig 18336 bp, 13 predicted proteins | sample TSNJ004MetaG_FD_104713 | JGI IMG/M metagenome (GOLD analysis project Ga0153920, IMG submission 104713) | Attine ant fungus gardens microbial communities from New Jersey, USA - TSNJ004 MetaG | ecosystem: Host-associated > Fungi > Mycelium > Unclassified | place: USA: New Jersey, Brendon T. Byrne...
GCTATTATCAAATTCTTTACATGATATCTCAGCCGAACAAAATTTCACTGCATCTCGACCCCTGCGGCCAAAGATGATCTTGTGATTGGTATCTTCCTTCAAGAGTCCACCTCGACTGGAATCATCTCTTTCTCGATGCTATCCAATAATGACAGTACCCTCTTTGTATCTAAGCTTAGATTTAAACAGCTCTCCCTCTCTTTGACCCCATAAGTTGTGCTAATGGTCCAAAGATAGCGATTCGAGGTTGACTGCTCCTGTCCTCAGGACTCATCTTGTTCCTTTCGTTCTCTATCTCGGTCTCGCATCCCTAGACAGTGCTTGCTGAAATTGTCTAGCACATCACTGTAGTTTCAAGTCATCAATTCTCACTACACCAATCTATGATCTACTCACGTTGCACTTGTTATCTGATAGACCTTGCCTCATCAGTCATCAAGCATGAACTCTGGCCGTCCCTGTATTCTCAACAGGCTAATTCCAGATGACCAAAATGTATTGAGACACAATAAAGAGCAACAAAAAGTTGTATGATCGGCACAGCCACAAAAATTATTCTTGCCCGGTGGCAACATACCATAACTTCTTCAGAAGGTTCACGGCTGGTCCATCCATTCCATTGAGCCGCACAAAGGACACAGTCTCCAAAGTATTCGTGTACTTGCGCAGATATGGTGCATACTAGTGTTAACGTATGAGAATTAAACAACTTTCCAACGGAGTGATATCCCAGAAGAAGAGAGAGCAGCAAAAGGGAAGACGAGAAAAAGGTGGCAGTGCCACTCACCGCTCTCACAAATTGACGATACCAACCCCAAGTCTCCCAAGTATTCCATTCATCCCGACCCCAAGCGTCCCGATTTTGCCAGGCTTCCGCACCAATTACATCTCTCGAATGAGAATTATGATTCAAGTCATCTGTCGGAGGTGTTAGGCAAGATATGAATCCTCCCAATGTACGCGATAATGCTGCTTTTTGTTCGCGAACGAGGGATTCCGAAGCCTTGAGTGCCGTCTCAAGTGCTACGTTTTCTATTTCATCTGATATGATATATCAAAATGAAAAAAAAGCATGCCAAAAATACCAAGATACCGTTACGAAGCAGAGATATAGGGTGTAAGAAATTGGATCGAATTCAAGATTCTGATTCTCGTACCAGTAGGCTTTGCATTTCCATCAACTTCCATCTCTTGACTAGCTTTTGCTTTCGCCCGAGCATCGTCATCTTCCTTTCTCAGCGTAGCAATTTTTCTCCTGGCAATCACGACCCTTCCGTTCGCTTTATCTAGCGCTGCCTTGAGCAAATCCCACTCAAACGCACTCAAATTCAACGGCTTTTCGATCTCCCTCAACTGTCCGACAACCGAGCCATTCAGAAAAGTCCATCCAATAACATCAGTAGGATCGACGATCTGATATTGCATCAACTTATCGAAGACGATTCCAACCATCTGTCGATTGTGTTTCCAGAACGACGCGACGGCGGTCAAGATATCATTCTTTGCTTCTGTATCACCGAGTCCTCCGGTGCTGGAAGCGCCGCCACTAGCTATATAACGAAGGAGTGCGAGATATCGTTCGATACCGTTGAGAAGATGTGAAAAGGAACGAGATCCAATGTTGAGGAGAGATTGAACAGCAATGGACCGCATTAGACTATCAACGTTAAGCCGGCCATCGTCCCATCCCTCGAACTGATTCTTGAGCGTATCAAGATGGGCAATAACATCTTCGGCACTTGCCCTCCCTCGGAATAGATCAAGTACTGACTGAGCAGCTTCAAAATGCGGATGTGCTGTCGATGACAGTTCCATTAGAGTTTGAAGATACATCTTATTGACTTACACGGGTCTTCGTATTCGAATGCAGGCGCAGGTGCTTGTTCGGATATTACAAAAGCATCGGGTTCTTGCATTGGCGGAGGGAGTGTTTTGAAGATACGTTCATGGTAAGCAAGCCGAATTTCAAACTCAACGACTCGGCGAATGAAAGCACGTTTAGGATGCTGAACTGCGAGGGACAGGTCTGGGACCCTGTAGCAGGAGTCAAGGGTAGCGAGTACGTGCCAGCGAACAGGCTCACCATTCCTTCCAAACCCATTGAAAACCAAAGTTACTCATGTGGACGGCAAACCATTCTGCGAATCTACGCGCAACTTCGACATCCAACGACTCAGAAAGAGCAGCATACAGTTTCCGTATAGATTTTCCAACAGCAGGTCCGACAGTCGAGGGCGACAGCTTGCATAATTCCGTGATCAGGCTTATATAGTAAATTGACTTTTGAGAAGGCTCTGGCAAAACCAAGTAGGCACCAAGGATAGTCTGTCTCACAGGATAAAGTCAATAAAGAACAGAAGTGAGTGAAAACCAGAAACTCGCTTCTAGAACAGTGCTTTCAAGCTGCCAATCCTTGCTTTGGACGGTGTCATGTTCTATCGTTGAGCCGGGTTTCGGTTTGAATGTGCCTGGAAGATTCCACTTAGGATATTCCAATAAGAGGCGCGCACATTCTTTGCGATTAATCTCGAAGATGTCAATCGTATCAATTAGAGCACTGCGAATAATATAACCGGCAGGTGTGTTTGGGTCTGGTGACACCTAAGCTCAGATGATAAACAGACAACTGGAAGTCAAAGCAAGTTTGGAAACCCACTTCGTCTGTGAAGACACGGAAATAGTATTCAGGCCATTCTTCTTTTTTAATCTGAGTTTCACTCCCAGTTTCGGAGGTAATACCTTCAACCTCAATGATTTCCGGGGGCACTAACACGGAGGGTAGGTCGTATTTGGATATTGCAATGTCAATCCCCTCGCGAAGATATGGCTGTGGAATGCAGTCAACGGTTCCTATAAAGTCGGTCTCATTGAGCGCTTTTAAAGCAGCCAGGAGGCTGTCGAGCACCTAGAAAAGGATATCCTGATGACAGATGGGGAGTTGATACTATAAAACACCTACTTCATTTGCGCTCTCTGGAATGACTACATCACTAGAGATCCTGCTGTTGAGAGCTACGAGCCATTTTGAGTTGATCATTGAATCACTGTAAGCTTGGATTGCAGTAATCATATCATCCACACTTTTGGAAGAATATGCCTTTAGGACCGATCCTGCCTGAACGAGAACTCAACAAAAGAAAGTCTGCATCGCAATATTGGCTCACAATTATCAGACCTTCGCCAGCTGCCGAAGCCGCTTTCTTGGCACGACCATGAGAGACGCCAAACTCATCCAACACAGCGACAAAAGATTCCAGCAGAGAGATCATGGATTCGGGCGAAATGAGACCTGCAACGGTTAGATGAGCGAAAAATTGTATCTATGGAAGAGTAAGCTGCGTAAATTCCGAAGCAGAGGAAGGATTACACATAGGCGTGTTTCTCGCCATGCCACTTTATCCAAATATCCCTGGAAGCCCTTCCAAAAATCTTCCAAAATGAGTCGGCCCAGTACGGGTTCATCGGACTCTGCTTGATCAGGTGCATTATAAAGACTACGCAGAAGAGCAGTATAGAACGGGATTTTGTATGGCTGCTCAGTTACACTAGAATCTACCATGAGTAAAGAACAGAAGATATAAAGCTAAGATACCTTATTCTGAAAGCCTCGGAAATGTTTGCAACATTCAAGGGTTGGTATTCACGGATTTGCTTTTCTAGTTGAGGTAGCTCCTCTTGAGCATCCTAGCATTTGTGTGAGGCGCGGGTCAAGAAAAGAATAGAGTGGGGCATACCACTTCACCGAACTTAATGATTGCAGTCTTTAGTTTGTCCTCTGGGAGTTCTACGAACTCACGTCTGCGGTCATCATAATCGTCTGCACAAAATGGTCATTATTGCCTCAGCGGGAGTCTGACATCTTACCTCTGTAGCGCTTGCGGTAGCCTCCGTATCGGTAGCTCATGGGTGACCAAATTATTCTGAAATAAAAGATAAAAGCAAATTTTTTGTTGGTCCCGGATCCTGAAAACCTGAAGACGACCGCTGTAGGCATTCTCTAAACCCCATGTGGTCTGATTTTCCCACGGTACAGATATCCATCTGCTTTTCAAGAAGGGGACCTCACCTTGTCGACTGACTGGATCTAATTGAACACCTAATCCAATATGACTAAACTATCAGCGTGCCCGCAAGTACACCACCTACTGCCTAACCTGTCATGTTGTTCCATTGGTACCAGCAAAACCGCTTCGTGAGTCACGTGTTGAACATCGATATATTCTCGCATTTTTGTCCTTGGTCTTGAACCACGAGATCCTGGGTGCGTGGTGATGTTGCGATACAAGTCATGCTAGATCAACTACTTTTTTAGGTTATGTGAAGTACATGCAATGCATCTGGCAGACTATCGCCAGGTCTTCATCAGCCAGCCTCGGACGCATTCACACCTTTTTTCCATCTCCAAAGCCATTCACATCCAGGACCTCCCCACATATAAATCCCTCATGTTTCTCGAAAATTACAGCCAGTATACCTCGCCATTTTACCTCTGAAACCACGCAGTTTCCAGAGTATCCCTCTGTGGATTCCGCTTCTTTTCCTCCGCAAACCCCCGAACAGGCTCGACCTTCACGTCTAGCATTGGCTGCTACCAATGCTGTTCATATGTCTCTCGAAGAACATGATTTTGAGGGTGCTATGATGATTGTTAACACTGTCCGCTACGCTGCCCTTCCTCAAGAAATGCGTCAGCTTAAATTTTGGCAGTCCTCCAGAAGACTCCCGGTCACCATTCCTCCAGGTGTTTCCCCACGACTTCCTGCACACGCTCTGATTCACGGCCTCGTACGTCATGGTCTATTTCACCAAGCATCTGAGTTCGCAATCGCCTTGATGAAAAATCAAATTCGGCTGCGCGGGAAAATACTTGAATGCATCACAGATGGCCTTGCCGAAGCAGCAACGGACAAAAGCGTCGTGAGTAAAAGAAGGGATGATCTATCTAAGCGTCATATGCAAAAACTTCTCCATGACCCAGATGTACTTTCGGTGCACAGTCACAAACCATCGAATCCTAATACTGCATTCGCTGTGCAGCTGTGGCTTATGGCACGGAAGAGCGAGAGCAAACGCACACGTGCAATGTTCAATACCCTGATCACACTTTGCCTCATCAATGGCGAGATAATTATTGCCTCACTTCTCTTTGGCCTTTTGGTCAAGGATTGGGAACAAAGGTCCAATAATTTGACCGCATATTGTCAACTTGAGAAATCGAGGCAACCGTCTTTCGAGACCTCAAAAGCATTGTATATAAAACACTTGTCTACTCAAGATCTGCAGCCGCTGCTAGACACACTAACTAAACTTCTGTCGCCTATCCAGAAGAAGCTTGAAGAAGCCATGCCTCGCGATGTCGATGATCCAGATTTTCAGCAAGCACTTCAAGCGCTCGCCGTGCTAGGGGATTTGTTGAATAACAGACAGCTTCCCTTCTCGCGAGTGGAGACCCTCATCAAAGCTCTCTATTCTTGTCCAAAGGTTGATAATCGGGTTTGGGTAAGGGGAACCACTGGAGCAATGCATGTCCCAGCGTATCAATATTTTCATCGGACTCTTCTCCATCTGTGCCAAAATCCTCCGACTCACTGTGCTCAACTGAACCGTACCTTCATTTTAAGGCATGCTCCACCCCGAGGTCTTGACTGCTCCAGTGGCGTCCGATGGATCCGAGGGTTCAACTTCACCCCCTCTCATCCCCTTGCTTGTATGCAACCTGCCATGGCTGTGAGTTCATACAATGCCTTGGTACACTATGCACTCCGACATCGATTATCTGCGACCTTAGCCAAACGAATCATTGAGCACATGACCACTCAGCGGGTACCACCCATCCGCACAAATAAAGACACTCTTCACGTCCTGCTTCGAACTTCCTCTCTTTACGGACAAAATAACTTCGTGGGCAGTCTTGTTTATAGGTTGCGCTCGAGTGGTGCAGGCGTTGTCGAACAAGACCCTATCAAAATAAGATCATCTGTACCATCTAATTTCCGCGCCTTGAAAGAATTCATTGACAAAGTTCGAATACCTTCGGATCTCTCTCTGGATCAGATGATGCATGACCCTTTCGCTCTTTCTACATATCTGTCAACCCTCGTATCTGGTGGCCGGCCCAGAATTGTAATTCAAGTTATGCACCTCCTTCTTCCCTTCTTCCGTTATCCTCACATGCGACGGAGAGAACGACTTGATAAGACAATGAAGCAGAAATGGGAGGAATCTGTTGCCAATGCAGTGAAGCTCGGCCCTTATATTCTCAGCATCTTCCTCCAGACGTTAATTGAAGGAGGCTCTTCGAAAGAGGTTCGGACATTGTTTACACTGATCAATGATGCAAGTCATGCAAGTCAACAGATGGGAGCAACGGGCTGTTGCTGGCGTATCCCTGTTGTTATATATACACAGATGCTGGAGTCATACAGGGCAGAATATGGTTTACATCGACGACGTATGACCCTTGATGCTGAGGCTCTATCTATCCTTTTCTACCGTGTAGAGGGCGTATATCGAGCAGCGAAGAACGCTATGTCCGAAGAACCGTCTCCAATAACCAGACTGGACTCCCGTTTCTACAATGCGCTCCTTAAGCTTTTTGCCCAACTTTTGCCTGTGAAATGCAATTCCATCCGTGAGGCCAGGCGTCGCTCTATTGTGGTTCGCCGTCAGTATGCAAGGACTGGTATTGTTGACAACCGGGGTCGAACCGCCTTGTTGGAAGAAGTAGTTGCTGACATGATCCATGCCGGTTACCCCATTCCCGTTGGGTTCCACCACCTATTTCTCACCGATGGCATTGGAATGTTTGAAGGATCCCTCAAAATACCTGAACTCGAAAGACACCCGATAGCTTACCCGGAATTCAGAAATATATATCTAACACCTTATACTCTGCCCGTTTCCACGCGAAAATCATACCCCTTCCGCCTTCGTCGCCGTACTCTGAAGAGCATCTATAGATCGAGAGAAACAAAAAAGTTCGGAGCAAGTAGATAGAAATTAATAAACTATTGAGATGACAGATTGGAATCGTCCGTGAATTTGGATTGAACCTCAAAATCTTGCTTCTTCCTCGCCCGTTCTTCCTCCTTTTGTTTTCTCTGTTCTTTGACGAGCTGTTTTTTCGGCTTCTTGCTTCCTTCACCAACCATTGCCTCAGCTGACGGGACACCCTGGAAATAGATGACAACAGTAGTCCTCGTATAGTCTCGGACCTTCCATTCCTTTGCAACCTCTGAGAAGCGTCTAACCAGATCCTCCGCCCGCTGTTCCATGTCTTTGCGATCTGGGGGATGTACATTCTTCTTCGGCATGATCACCAAATCAACTTTGAAACCCTTTTTCATATCCTCTTCTATCTTTTCCAACTTCGTCTCGATATCAGCCTCGGAAGAAGCCCAGGTTAATTGCACCTCTTTCCTGACTTGAAGATGGGCGTTGTTCTTCGCCCTCTCTTGAGCCTGCTTCTGCCTCCGGAAGATCTCTTTGGAGTCTATAATCGCCACGATAGGGTCTGGTTCGATGGCAACGAGTTGCACGTGGTACTGCTTCAGATTTCTCTTGCCAGTCACCTGGCCTGTGTCAGGACTATTGAGACTTTCAGCCTCTGCAATGACGTCCATCAGCGGGCGGAAATCACTCAAACCTTGAGGAGTGCGAACAAGAACATCCTTGTAAGGAATAGCACGACCCCTCAAACCAATTTCCTTGAGCTTTTTTTCTTTCAGTTTCTTCTGCCCTGGTGTCTCTTGGCTTATTATTTTTGGCTGATCATTTTTCACCCATCCATCCCGTCTATGGGAAAGGTGAAAATGACGGTGGAATCGATGTTGGGTCGGGACAGACTCTAAACCAAATTTTGAAAGTGCCCATTGACCATTGCACCGACGATTTTGAGACAGAAACTCAACGACTACGAAACGGAAAACAGAAAGGGTGTTCATCCTGGGTCCCCAAATTTCAGGAGAGATACGCCTTTAAGTTAGCTCCGTTACTCACTAGATTTAGTCGTCAAGCTCAAACCGACAGATGTACATAGTGAAGGAGCATGTCCACTCATATTGTATTTAGAGGCTTTAGACAAATATTGGAATGAAATCATGATTTAAATCACGATTTGGGGCCCAACATCAATCTAAGCTCTTCGGCAGTAGGATCGTAAAAAATGCCTGGACATAAAGGCTACAAGATGTTGGTTTGGAGAGATTCAATATTCATCAGTGTTGAATTAACTTGAGACCGGGTCTGAGTTGGTCACAACATGCAAAGTTTGCCCACCCAACAAATTATCATCCAAAAAATGAAATCTGCTTGGAGCCACTCGTGCGTTGTCTTCTCTGCACCTGATACCTACCTCCTTTTTCATCTCTTTGTAGATCTGTACAATAGCCAATCACTCCTATTGAAGTTGGGCTTATGCTTCTTGATGAAATCATTGGAGTGAACTGCCAACATTTGTATTCCTTATGACGTTGTTCCATTCTACTGATATGCAGCTCTATCTTCTATTGTCCTATTATGCAGTGATGTTAGTGTAATGTCCCTTCATCATTTTATCTTGTAGCAACTGGGCAACTGGAGTAGTCTCTTATTCTATATAACACTGGACACTATGTAGTAGCTCCCTCAGTCATCTACCTTTATAGGTGACCTGTCAGAAAGGTGGGGAGCAGCGTGGGAAATACTAGGAATATATTATGAATTACTATGAATATACTGTGAATGTGCACTCCAGTAAAAGGGTACAAAAGATAATTGCTCACTGGGACAGACAATAAGATATGGTACCAGCTCCCAATTGTGTGCTAAAGATTTGAGGGGATGAAGTGGAAATGGGGGATTGAAAGGGGTATCAGAAACTATATGCAGCTTTATGTAAAATTCATTATTTGTTTGATATTAAACAAGCATAAGGTCACTCTAGATCTACATTGCATAACCTCCCTAAGATGTTAACCTTTACACACCATGGCAAAAGCTCCTCTGGAAAATACAGTTAGTTGATCCCCCTAGACCCTCCACACTCAGTTGCCCCCTTGTCTACACCCCCAACACCAAACCTTACAGGTATGATGCAATCCAAGTATGTATCTAGCTGAGCTTTTCCAGCCTACTGTTCTCTCCAAAGTCTGTCTAAATTAAGTCTGCAATTTAGTTCTAGATGTCATATACCAGAAATTCAGTATTATTTATTATTTATATTCATTTCTTTTTCTTTTTCTTTCTAATTCATACTCCTGAACTCCTAATTTGTCTACTTCTATAGGATCACAATGTAGACCAAACACTTGTACACTAACTCCTATTCTGGGATTTGTATAAGTACTCTGGTGGTATATTATAATTCTTTAGTTTGTAAATTAAAGTTACATTCTTCAATCCTTGTAGTGCTCTTTCTTTCTGCTATATACCTTTTAAACTTCTTACTCCTGAATTTACCACTCTTTTAGATAACATTCCACTACTCTGAAATATACAACCACACATATAATAGAAGATCAGGGCATAGTACATGAGCTGTATAAGAGGACCCTACCAATGCTATCCCTAGAACACTGGACCAACCTTCTGGAACAACCCTGTACCTAATTAAATATTTTTATGTAATATTTAATTATCTTAGCTCAACTTGGCAACTCCTGGTCCTGCTAGACAGAACTGTAGGATCAGAGATAAACAGACTATAGTAGTATATATATTGTAGAGTACACTCCTAAGAGCCTTATCCTAAACTCTAAGGATTTTCCTGGAGGTAAGTTATAACACACTTAGAAGCTGTAATATGACTAAGGATTCTCCTAGAGTCTACTCTGCTTCAGTTGCCCTTACAAGCTGAGACCAAGGTCATTCTACTTCTGTATCATTATTGCATTCTCTCTAGACCAGCTGTAAAACTATGGGACCAGAAAGTAACATCTTTTATTTTATCTAGTAGCATGTTCCACTCTCTGACTCCACTCTTTACATCACTTTCCAGAATCTAGAGCATATATTCATAGTATATTCACAGTAATTCCTAGTATATTCTTAGCCTTCCCATGCTGCTCCTTACCTTCCTGACATCAAGTTTTAGTATATTCTGTATTCTGATCCTGATACTATACTGGTTCCAAAAGTTGTCACTCAAGATATACTACTTTTAAACAATTCCAGAAGCAGTAGAGATAAAGACATGTACCAAGATAATCTGTTGTTGCTATCCTATCTACTCCTGGAACTATATATTAAGTTATACAAATTACAAAGACTCAATGAAAATAAAATAAGAAAAGAAAACCATCACTACTTTTGGTTTTATTCTGATTTTTCTCTTGTACTAAGTTCCCAACTCCTAAGATAATATATCCTTTTTCTAGATCTTTCCTATCAATGATGATGTATATTCAAAACATAGTTCTTTTAGAACTTTTTTCCTTTTTCCTAGATTTTCCCTTTTATCTTTGCCTAAGCTTAGTCAGTAGTCTGATCATCTGTCAAATTTCTGTTAAGTCTGTTTAAGAAATTGTACCTTTTTGGATAGAGTAGCATTGATAAGATCAATACTTATTTGTAAGTGATTACAAATGACCACTTACTAATTTGTGATTGGTTGATTTGATAATCAAAGTACTCAAAAAAGCAAAGTTAGATAAGCAGCAAAAGATGTTATTAAGTCTGAGGTTTATTCTTAGACATACAGTCCTTAAATACATGATTGTAGTGGTCTATGCACTAGAACAGTCTATTACATGATTATTCTCTATTGTTCTATATATAAGATGTAAGAACTTAAACTAAGATATCTTAGAATTACTCCTAGTCTAAGTTGACAAAAAGAACTCAATAGAATTTTCATTCAATTGCTATATACTACTTATACACATTCTGTATTTACTTCTATTTACAAAGTCCTGTGTATCCCTTTTGAGTCACTCCCTCTTGCATATCCATTAGCTATTTGGCTATATCATAACACTACCCCTTTCCTAAGATTCCTTATTCTGAGGATTTTTACAATTTGTAGTAGAGGTCACAAATGTTCCCTATCTCATTGTTATCTTCTTCTGCCTACTCTCTGAGTCCCAAGTTTTTCTATTCAATTTCCTTCTTCTTCTCTTTTATTATTTCTATTGTTCTTTGTTCCCTTGCTTTTTCTCCTTTCTATCATCTCCAATTTCTTTCTAATCTTGTCCAGTATTTCTCATTATACCTTTTATCTAACTATCCAAATAATTTTCTTGCTGTAAACCTTCCTGGTAATTCTCTTTTCTTGATTGTTCCTTCTTTTTCTTCTTGTCTTTGAATATTCTTCATGTCTCACTGATACTCTTTCTCAAACTCTTTAACTGCTTCCTTTGTATTTTCCAGGTTTTCTATCCCTTTCTAAGTATCCAATTCTACTATGAATCCTTTTTACTGTACTAAATACTTGTCTTTTTCTCTAATCTGTTGTTTATTTAGTATTCTCTTGATTTTCTATTCTTTTTCTCCTTCAATTATTACTAGAGTTGGTTCTATCTTCTTCTGTCCCTCTACTTGCCCTATGTATCTACATATCCTACTGACATTTATTACTAGATGTATCTTGATTGTACTAGATAACTCCAATTCAACTGCATTTGCTGATATGATTTTCTTTACTTTATAAGAGCCTATAAACCTCTCTGTCAACTTTTCTGTCCTTCTACCAACTATTTGATATTTCAAATCCTTGGTGCTGAGCATCACCAAGTCTTCTACTCTGTACTCATTGACTTCTGCTCTCTTTCTATTTATGTATTTCTTCATTTTCTCCTGTGCTTTTTCTAGTACTGTCTTTGTTTTCTCCTAAATCTCTTTTATTTTTATCACAAATTTCTTTGCTTCTTCATACTTCCCTTTCTTTCTTACTTTAAATCTATCCTAGGATCTTGCCCATAAATTGCTTTGAAGAACAATGTTTTTGTACTTGAGTATGCTTTATTGTTGTATGCAAACTCTACTATTCCTAACCAGTCTAGCCACTGCTTCTACCTATGGTCAATAAACATCCTTAAGTACTGTTCTAACTCCTGATTAACCCTTTCTGTTTGTTCATCTATCTGAGGGTAGAATGCCATTAACATCTTGCTTTTAGTCCCCAATATCCTATTCAACTCTCTTATTAATCCTGCTGCAAACTATGGTCCTCTGTCTAATATAATGCTTTTGAATAGACTATGTAGTTTCTATATATTGTCTCTAAATAACCTTGCTAACCTTTCTGCTATCATTCTTTCTGTAGTCAGTATAAAGTGTACTATTTTTGTTAATTGGTCTACTATTACTAAGATAGAGTCGTATCCCTGAGCTAAAGGCAGTTTGGTAATAAAATCTATTGATATATGTGTCCAAGGTTTTTCTGGGATGGAATTAGGCATTAATTTGCTAACCAGCTGCTCTGTGCAGTTTTTGTTCCTTTGGTAGAAATTACACTCTTCTACATATCTTTTCATTTCTTTTGTTACTTCTGGCTACCAGAAATTCCTAGTAACTAGTTCCACTGTCTTCTATCATCCTCCATATCCTCCAACTGGCATATTGTAATATAACTAAATAATTTCCTATTCTCAGGTATTCATCTTTTGGTATATATACCTTTTTTTCTTTGTACATTATACTATCTACTTTTCTTCATTCCTCATCTCTTAACATTTTCACACCTGCTCATTTCATCTTCTCTACTGCTTTAACCACTTCATTGTCTTTTACTTTTGACTGTCTTACTTTCTCCAGTAGATCTACTCCTTCTACTATTACTTCTACTTTTTTTGTTTTCCTTACTTTTAACTATTCTGGTTTTACTAGCATTTCATCTTTGTTATCCCTTTCTATTCCTACTTTCTAGTCTGGCCTCCTACTCAAGCTATCTGCCTTTTCCATTTTACTTTCCAGAATATGTTTTAGTATAAAGTCAAACCTAGATAGATATAAAGCCCATCTAGCTTGTTTCCTATTTAACTTTTATACTTTTATGAAATATTTGAGATTCTTATGGTCTGTTCAAATCTCAAATTTTATTGTTGTCCCTTCCAGGAAATGTCTCTATACTTCTAGGCATCTGACTACTGTTAGCATTTCTTTGTTGTAAATTCTATAGTTTCTTTCTGTATTACTTAGAGATTTGAAAATGAAAGCAATTGGCCTCCACAATTTGTTAGAGTACTTTATTGATAGTACTCCTCCAGTGACATAGTTTGAAGCATCTGCTTCTATCCTAAATTTTTTATCTAAGTCTAAAGCTACCAATACTGGTCTGGTTGTAAAGATTTCTTTGAGCTTATTAAAAGTCTTTTGTTGTTTCTTTTCCCACTACTACTTTACATCTTTTCTTGTCAACATATTCATTTATCTTACTACTTGAGCAAAGTCTTTGATAAACCTCCTATAATAGTTGGCAAGGTCTAAGAACTTTCTAACATCTTTCACATTCTTTGGCTCTGGCTAACTTAATACTCTATCTACCTTTTCCTTTTCTATTTTAATTCCATTGGGTCCTATGACAACCCCTAAGAATCCAATTTTCCATACTTTCCACATATACTTCTTTGGTTTAACATACAAGTTGTTCTCTTCTAGCTTCCACAACTTTTTCTTCATTAATCATGTCTCTCAGAATTTCATTTATCATCATCTGGAATGTAGCTAGAGAATTTGTCATTCCAAAGAACATAACTGTTGGCTCAAAGAACCCTACATAGGTTGTAAATGCCTTCTTCTACTTATCTCCTTCCTTAATCCTTATATTGTTAAACCTCTACCAAAGATCCATCTTAGTAAATACTCATTTGCTCCCTATGTTGTCTATTAAGTCTATAATTAATGGAAGTGAATAGTTATTTTTCATTGTCTGGTTATTTAAATTATAGTAGTCTATTACCATTCTCTTTCCTCTATCCTTTTTGCTCACAAAGAAAACTAGTGATGTCTGAGAGAACTTTGATGGTCTGATATACCCCTTTCTTAACTGATCTTCTATGAAATTCTAAACTTCTTTCCTTTTATTTCTAGATAAAGGATAAATCCTTCCTTTTCTAGGTTTGAACATCTTCTTGAGATCTATGGTATGATCCTAGATTTTCCTTGTCGGTATCCTCTCTGACTCTACTTTCCCAAATACCTTTTTCCACTTTAAAAATTTCTATAGCACCATTTCTTCAATCTTTCTATGGTCTACTTCTACTTTTTTTTCTCTTCTCCAATCCTCTTTATCATCTACTGTTTATCTTACAATCTTTTTCTCTTCTAGGATTGTTATTCTTTTTTCTTTCTTTGCTCTCTTTTCTTTCTTCAGCTTTGTATTTTTTCTACACAATAGTACATATCTTATTATTTTTACTTCTCTTGTCTCCTAGTTTATCTCTGGATTATGTACTTGTAACCATAGTATCCTAAGTATTATATTTGTTTTTTTTAGATTGCATACATCTATTCTCATTCTTTCTACATGACCTTTATAGTATACATTCACCTCCACTTGATAGGTAATAGCCCTTGTACTGTTATTTGTCCTATTAATATTCTTGACTACTATTAGTCTTTCTAATTTTTACAGCCTAAATCCATATCTTGCTGCCATTTTCTGATCCATAAATATCTTTGTTGTGCTACTGTCCAAGAGCACTTTTACCATCATACCTTTGTGTATATCTACCTTTTCTACTCTAATATTCAACCACACTTCTCTCAGTATTTTAAATGTCCTCTTTATTTTTCTCTACTCACCCTCTTCTCTTACTATGCCTTTTGGAGCCTCTGTTCATGTACCACTCTGCTGTGCCTTTCTCTGTTCAGAATGTACTGCTACTTTTCAGTTTCACTATGGTTGTTTTCTCTCTATTCTATATTTTGAGCACCAAATATTCCTTCTTTCCTCTTCTAATATTTTCTCCTCTACTATTGTGTCTTTTCTTCTACACTGAGTATATTTAACTTTACTTCCTGCCTTCTTGTTCTTCTATTTCTATACTTCTAGACAACTTTTGTACTATATATTCCTCAGTTTCTCTCCAGAGACAAAATCCTGTTCCTGGTTTTTCTCTGTCTTGGTACCTTTATAGTCACATCTACTATACTCTACAAATGTTACCATTTTCCATCTTGTCTTCCATCCCCTCTCTTCTAATGTTGTACTTTTCAGGGACATACACTGTATGTTGCTATATTTCTATACTTTCCTCTATGTATAGTATACTAGTTTCTTCTCTAGCTATGCCTTTTGTGGGTTAACCACATATGCCACCTCCTTGCTCTTTCTTCTTTCCTTTTCTACTTTAATATTTGGACACTTCCACTTGTAGTATCCTATTCTCCAATACCTGAAGTACTGTACTTTCTTCTCTTCTATCTCCTGTCTTCTTACTTCTTCTCTTACTCTGTATTATATTATCCTACTTGCTATCACCTCAAATTTATTCTAGGAAATCAGTTTTCCCTTTATCTTCTTTTTCTTATTCCTGTAGTTACAGGCCAGGTACCCAAACCTTTTACACTCCCAATATATTTTTCCTTTTCTTTTCTCTATCTTTGCCCTTAGTTTGGCAAGGGTATGCTGTTGGTTGAGCATCCTACTCATGAGAGAGTTATATTGCTCTAGAGATATAATGTTACATCTCCAGAGAAGTTGAATAAGAAATGATTTTACTACTGTTATATCTACTGGAGCACAAGATCTTGATCTAGCTAAACATCTACTACCTTACTACTGCTCTAATACTATGGTTATACTATTACCCTAAGATAAGGATCTCTAACCTAAATGCCTTTCTAAAGATATAGTGTTAATCCTCTACATGTATAGCCCACAATGGGACTTTAGCACAATGTTTATAAAGTAAAGGGATACAAGTAACTAAAGGCAATACCACTCAACTGTGAGGTCAGGTCTCAAATACAATACCTGAGCTTGGTACTGTACTTCTACTAATAGTCTCTAACTGACTATCAAGTCCCCTTAAGCCTAGGGCCCAGCTATATTGTAGTGGTCCTGAGTTGTATTACCCAGGTACTAAGAAAGATAAGAGAATAAGTTGGCAAGGCTCTGCAATAAGTGGTGCTAGTGAAGGAATCAAGTTCTAGTATAAGAACTTAAACTGAAATATCTTAGAATTACTCCTAGTTTGAGTTGACAAGGAGAACTTGATAGAGTTCCCATTCAATTGCTATATACTACTTATATACATTCTATATTTACTTCTATTTATAAAGTCCTATATATCTCTTTTAAGTTACTCTCTTTCATACATCTATTAGCTATTTGGCCATATTATGACATAGAAGTGCTATTGTTCTTGAAATAGAGATAACCTAACCATCTTAGGGTAGTCCTTTGTTCTATTCAAGGACAGATGATAATCTATGGATAAAGATCAGTATCATATGCAAATATTAAAGACTTTGTATCTCTATGGGATCTTATTGCCTTGGAGTCTATTTATAGCCAAAAGAAGCACATTGAAGAGAGCTTCATGATGGTCATTGAAGCAAATGATTATGTTAAGTAGTTCCTGAGATATCAGTGATTTAGTGTCTAGTGACTTGGTGATTGCCAACTGATCTACTGATAACTTAATAAATACTGATTGCCTTGAGATGTTTTTGGTATCATTTGAAAGGCCTTTTTGAGGGCTTTTGGTAGCTATTTAGATAATTCTATTACAATATTAAACTATAGTTATCTATAAGTGGTTCTAGATCACTATCTTAGCTAAAAGATCTTTATAACCTAATACCAGCTTATTGCTCTTGCCTTTCAAGTCCTAGTAGTAAGCTTGGTTTATCTTTGGTGTTGCTCTAGATTAGCCATAGACTATAAGAGAACATCCTGGAAGCACACTTAGCAAATGTTGATGGATCTATTCTTATCTAGAGTCTGGATGTCTTAGTACATGTTTATTCTTTTCTGTCTCTCTTTGGTCTTGTTTGTACTTGGACAATAGCCTGTAACTATATTAGGAATGTTTGGTATTATTGTATTAGTGCTCATGTAATTGTGTATAGACTGTCTTTAGTAGTATATATAGAAGCCTATATTGGTAGATTTACCCTTACTTGAATATCACCCTAGTTTCTAGAATTCTTACTAGCTTTTTGATGTGACCTCTAGCCTTGAGTCTGATGTTGCCCTTATATAGACCCTACTACTGCCTGAGAATATATATATGATATGTTCTAGAGTAAATTCTTATTTAGAATCCATTGTTATAAAGTATATCAAATACTACTTTTTAGTGCAAAATTCACTTGTAGTCTAACAGTGCTATTACTCTCTAATCCCACTATGGCTGCTTCTTCCTAGTCCTACATTCTAGATACAAAACCCTCTTTCTATCTTTCTCTAATACTTCTTTTACTATATTTTTCTTTCCACACTAACCACACTTTACATTGACTATTTCTCTTTCTCTTGTCATATTCTTTCTTCATCTCCATGTTTCAAGACAACTACTATACTATACATTTCTTAAATGCTTACCCAAGACAACTTCTTGTCTTCAGTTCTTATGTGTTTTGGTGTCTTTGTAATTGTACCCTCTATACTCCATAAATATCACAATCTCCCACTTAGTTATTTACCCTCTCTTCTCTAAAGCTGCATTTCTTGAGAACATACCCTGTATGCCACTGTATTCCTGTGCCTTTTTCTATAAGAAGTACACTAGTTTCTTCTCTTGCTGTGCCTTTTGTGGACTAGCTACATGTACTGCTTCCTCATCCTTCTTCTTCTTCCTTTTAACTTCAATATTTGGACACTCCTATTTGAAATGCACAACATTCTAATATCTAAAACATTTAACTTCCTCTACTGTTTTGTTTCTTCTTATCTTTACTTCTTCTTTTATCCCATACCTCATTACTCTGCTCAACAATATACTTCAAATTTATTTTTGGGAATTGGTTTTCCCTTCTCTTCCTCATTCTTGTTTTTGCATTTATGGACCAGATACCCAAACTTTTCACAGCTCCAACACTTCCTCCCATCTCTTTCTTCTAATTCTGCTCTTAGTTTGGTGAGGGCATATCTATAAGAACTTAGACTGAGACATCTTAGAACTACTCCTAGTACAAGTTAACAAGGAGAACTCAATAGAGTTCCTATTTGATTGTTGTATACTACTTATATACATTCTTTATTTACTTTTATTTATAAATTCCCATGTATCTCTTTTGAGTCATTCCCTCTCATGCATCTGCTGATTTTCTAATTAAATGAAAAAGAAAAGAAAAGAAATATAAATAATGACTTAGCTGTTTTAGCCATGTCATGACATTTAGTGTGTTAATAGACAATCAGCTTGTACTGTAGTGCTCTTCACATCCTCATCTACTTTGGTATGAGGA
>Ga0153920_1000387_pt1 | contig 18272 bp, 8 predicted proteins | sample TSNJ004MetaG_FD_104713 | JGI IMG/M metagenome (GOLD analysis project Ga0153920, IMG submission 104713) | Attine ant fungus gardens microbial communities from New Jersey, USA - TSNJ004 MetaG | ecosystem: Host-associated > Fungi > Mycelium > Unclassified | place: USA: New Jersey, Brendon T. Byrne...
ATGGGGTGTACGGAAACGATTTTTTATACTATGAGTGTTTACTTTATGACGGCAAAGGTGAAAAAAACCAGATATACACTTGCAGGAGCCCTCATTGCCAGCTTTACCGGGATTGTGGCAAGTGTGGTGTTGGCGGGGATGATGTAAGGATAGGGCAAAGCTAAATTTGGCTTTGCCCTATTTTACCTTTTCAAACAATAGAAAAATATGGAATTTAGGAAAGAAGATTGAATTATAAACGATATAAGTGCAATGATTATGAGATCGCTTGGCAAAAATCGCGAATGTCTGATATACTAGAACCAAAACATAAGAATTTAAAATAGAATGTGGTGGGGAGGAAGTATCGGTGGGTAAGAAACACGGAAAAAAATCAATACAGAAGAAACTGTTTTTTTCATATTTGATACTCAGTGTGGTGACAATCTTGACATTTTTGTTTACGATATATTACTTTAATAAGAATACCCTTATGAAAAAGGCAGAAGAATCTTTGTATCAGACGGCTAATGCCATAGCAACCGAAGTAGGACAGGATTTGGAGATTGCAAATGACCTGCAAAAGAGAATCTTGTTCTCAAAGATTATAAAAGATCTGATTTTTAGTGATGAGGAGAAGTTTGCCACGGGAAGCGTCGAGCTACAGCGACAGTATAATGATTATAGCAATCTGGTGTGTGGGCCGGATGACTACGGTAATTATCAGTTAAATTTTTTGAATTTAAATGGCAACTTTGCCGGAGTGGGCTATAACCCTGCTATCAGGAAAATATTACCTGAAGAAGTGGAGGCGTTTCCTTACAGGAAAGAAATATTGGAGCGGAAAGGAAAGATATTTTTAACCAGACCTTATGAGACGGTTTGGGGCGGTCAGAAGACCAAGGTTATCTCCATGTATCGGGCGGTCTGTGAAGAAAATGTAATCGTTCCGACGGCAATAATGGAGACCCAGATTTCATTTCAGGAGCTTCAGAAAATAATTGAAGGACATGTGTTGGTGCTTGATGATATGGGGGATAATGGCCAGATTATTGTGTATAATGAGCGTGGAGAGTTGATTTATTATGAAGGTGGGTCAGAGAATATCGGTAATTATTATATAGAGCATACAAAGAAAAGTAGGGCCGATAAGATTTCACACATTTTAAATAATCCTCTGACGAAGAAGGATGAAGTGTTGGTGAGTGCAAGTGTGGATAAGTATGGTTGGACGATTCTGGCTATTCGGGAAGAGGATATATTTCTGGCACCGGTCCGAAATCTGAGGAACATTATTTTGCTTATAGGTGTTGTGATTATTGGTATTACTGGCATCATTACTAATATTATGGCGAAACAGCTGTCCAGTCCGCTAAGGGATTTTTATGGACTTATGACCGGGCTGCAGTTGGAAGAAATCGCAGCCTATGAACCAGCGCAGATTGAAACGGATATTTTGGAATTATCGGAGCTGAATCAGGTGTTCGTAAAGATGTGCAAGAAACTCCAGGAATCTTTGAATACGATAGTATCTATAAGTGCCCATGAAGTACAGGCAAAATTACTTGCTATGCAGGCGCAGATGAATCCTCATTTTTTATATAATATTCTATCTATTATTATGATAATGGGAAAAGAGGCAGGTAGTAAACAGATTGTGCAGATAACCACAGATTTATCGAAAATGCTTCGCTATGTATCGAGTTCGGGCATGAGCCTGGTCACTATAAAAAATGAAAAAGAGTACACAATTCAATACTTAAATCTGATGAAAGTTCGCTATGAGGAAAGACTTTACTGGGAAATTGATATACCGGAGGAAATAGATAAAGTGGCAGTTCCAAGGCTTGTGCTCCAGCCTTTGGTGGAGAACAGTATCAAGTATGCGTCAGAGAATTATTCCCAGAGGATCATTGATATACAGGGTAATGTCACAGAAGATACTTGGAAAATCGAAGTAGAGGACAATGGACCGGGGATGGACGAGTTGCAGATAATGGAGTTGGAACAGAAATTGGTGAATTTCCTCCCAGAGAAAAATATTCCTGAGGCGCAGATTGATGGAATGGGACTTTTGAATATTTATGCTAGATTGAAGCTGGCGTACGGAGAAAAGGCAATTTTTACCTTAGAGGCATCAGCTTATGGCGGATTAAAGGTCACAATCGGAGGAAAAACAAATGAGTGATAAACAATATTCTGTGGTAGTAGCGGAAGACGAAACCATTATTTTGCGGGATGTGGTCAGGGAAATTGAAGGCATGAATATGGGGTTTTGCGTGGTAGGAACGGCTGATAGTGGTGTGGATGCCCTGAGATTGGTTCATACCATGAAGCCTGATGTGCTTGTAACAGATATTAAAATGCCTATGATGACAGGGCTTCAGTTAATAGAGGAGGTTCGCAAAGAAGATAAAAATATCAAAATTATTCTGTTAAGTGGCTTCAATGATTTTGCTTACGCTCAACAGGCAATTCGGCAGGGTGTAGAGGATTATCTGTTGAAACCGCTTGAAACAGAACAGTTAGAGGAAGTGCTGACACGTATTAAAAAGTCACTGACTGCGAAGCGTAAGTCCGGTGAGAGGGAGGTGTTATCATCGACGATCAGTGGAGCAAATCATGGTAAATCGCTGCCTTTTGACAATGATGACCGATACTTTGCGCTGTTTCTGATCAACATTGGAAATCTTCCATGTAATATGATTTCATTGAATCATATGGGATATATTCAACAACTGTGGAAAAAGATAAGCTGGGAAGAAATTCTTCCGAATTTGACGGAAGAAGACGCTCCATTCTGGATTATTGATGAAAAGCATGTAAACCAGAAGTTTTTTGTGGTTGGATATAGGAAGCAGTTAGATGATGCACGGATGCGAAGAGAAGGAGATGTGCTTGTGCGGGAGATCCAGAAAAAAATAAGGGAAGTACCGGTGTATATTTGTATGAATGAAGAGGTAGTGAAATACCAAGAAATTCAATCAGTCTCACACAAATTACGTACTCGGTTGGAAAAAAATCTTGTGATTGGGAGATATGTCGTGCAGAAGAGTATTCTGGATGTATCCAATGGAACTGAATTGTCGGCGAGCGCAGTGCAGGAGAAGCTTCTTATTTCCCTGAAGAAGGGAAGTATTGACGCAATCGAAAAAGATATAATGGAATATATTGATGCCATGGACAAAGCGGGTGTAAGACAGCGCCAGGTGGAAAAAAATATTCTTCATATCCTGCGTTTTCTAGTTGAACGGGGGCAATTCAGATCTGTGCCAGATATGGTCCACCTGGAATATCAGCTGCAGGAAAAGATATTCCCAGTCCATGAGGTGAAAAAAATGAAAGAGCAAATCTGGGACATACTGGAGGGATATATCAGTTTTGAATTTGAAGAAGAAAAGAGTACTACACTGGTACAATGGGTCGAATCATATATAGAGCAGCATTATGCGGAAGATATTACAGTTGAGGATCTGTCCAGAATCTTTCATTTTAATGGGACATATCTAACCCGTGTGTTTAAGAAGCATAAGGGCGAATCTCCGGTTAAATATATCATCGGTATGAGAGTGAATAAGGCGATAGAACTTATGAAAACTCAAAAAGAGATGGATTTAAAGCAGATTGCAGAACTGGTGGGATACGTGGATTCCCATTATTTTAGTCGCATTTTTAAGAGCCGAACAGGAAAGACACCATCGGAGTATAGAAGAGAAATGTAGGATATGATTTTATAGAAAAGCGAATAAAAGAATGTATATATTGAAAAGGGCAGCGTATGGAAGAACTTTTGCGTTGGCCTTTTTTATTATAGAGAGAATTAATATGTGCAGAAATGTCTACCTTCAGTGGTTTGCTTCGTCTATTTAAATAAACCCAGAAATCGGATATGATACATACATAGCAAATAGGCTGTTGAGCAAAAATATTTGGATAAAAGGAGAAAGAAATTATGAAAAATAAGATGGTCAAAAAATGTTTAAGCGTAATATTAGTGGTGACGATGATTGGAAGTATGGCGGGCTGTGGTAAAACGGAAAAACCGGTAACGGAAACAAAGGCGGTTACAGAAGTAGGGGATGCCACAGAAGTATCAACTGGAACGGAAACTACAAATGAAGATATCACGATTACAGTAGCGGCTTCAGCAAGCTGGATTCGTGAGATTGACAGAGAACTGGCCGATAAGTTTACGCAGGAGACAGGAATTAAAGTTGATTTACAGGCAAATCCGGATGATCAGTACGAAAATGTTTTGATGACAAGATTGGCTTCAGGCGAAGGTCCTGATATCTACATGGGTGAGGCAGGATTGGCTCTTCAGAGATTCCAGACGGATAAATATGCGCTTGATTTATCAGATGAAGAGTGGGTCACAAGGTATCCGGAATGGATGATGGATCAGGCGAGCTATAATGGTAAATTAGTGGGATTTACTACCTGGGGACGTGATTTCCGAGCAATGATTTACAACAGTGCAATCTTCGAAGAACATAATATTGCTGTCCCGACAGACTACAAGACCTTTACAGAAGCATGTGATGCTTTGTTAGCAGCGGGGATCACACCAGTATACTTCCCTGGTAAAGAGGAGTGGTACTGTGTTCAGGCTTTTGACGGTGCAATAAACATTGAGACAAAGGCACCTGGCACATTCGAAAAACTAAATAATAACGAGACCACTTTTGGGGAATCAGAAGAAGCAGTAAAATTCTTGACAAATATAAAAGACAGTGCAGAGAAAGGTTATTTTGGCGAAAATTACTTGTCCAATACCTTTGACCAAGGCGCGACCTTGATGGCAAATGGTGAGTGTGCAATGTGGTTCGGATGGGCGACGTATGTAAATGATATAGAGGGCGCAGGCGGTCCTTCGGCAGATACATATCTTGCATTCCCTTGCCCATACACAGATGATTTCAGTACGCTATCTATGACGGGTGCTGGTATGACACGTATGATCAACATGGATGGAAAAAATATTGATGCTTGTAAAGAATATTTCGACTTCTTGGCGGAAGAAGGTAATTTGCAAACATATTATGATGGACGTACGGACTTACTGGAGTCTACTTTAGAAGGTGCAACTGCAAAAGCGCCAAAGGATTTTACGGCGGTTATGGAAATGGTTGGTGACAAAACGCAGGCATCACCAGCGCAGGCAGTATTATATGCAAGTGCGGATGGAAGCTTTGGAAAAAACATACAGAGCATGTTCTTTGGACAGATGACACCGGAGCAGGTATTAGATTCCTTGGATGCAGCAAGACAGAAAATATTTGAAGCGGTTGAGTAATTGTGAATTAACTTAACAATCACAGAGTCTTGGGATATCAATGGAAAAGAGAGAACCCCAGGACTCTCTTTGTGAAAAGGATGAAAATATGAAGAAAAAAAAATCATTGCGGCAATCAATGTATCCACGCAGTATGGTATTTCCGGCATTCGCATTATACACAGTTCTTTTTGCCATCCCAACCATCATAGGCATATATTTCGGATTTACCAACTGGAATGTCTATAGTTCTGGTATTAAGTTCATCGGGCTAGATAACTTCAAATTTATTTTTTTAGATCAGCCATTTAAATATGTAAGACCGATTATGAATACCATTGTATTCGCTCTGGCAACCTCCGCTTTTGAGGTTGTGTTGGGACTGGGGCTGGCGATGATTCTGAACGGAAAAGTGTTTGGTAGAAATGTGCTTCGCTCGGTATATTTTATACCGCAGGCGGTATCTACTATTGTAATTGGAATCATGTTTACCACCATTCTGAGCCCAACCGGCCTTCTGAACAATTTCCTGGATGTAATTGGGCTTGGGATGCTGCAGAGAAAGTGGTTGATTACTCTGCAGACTGCGTTGCCATCTGTAATAGGCGTTGAAATATGGCGTTACTTTGGACTAAATATGGTCATCTTTTTGGCTGGATTACAGGGAATCGATAAGACTTACTACGAAGCAGCACGCATTGATGGCGCGAATAAATGGCAGTTGTTTAAAAATATTATCATTCCATATATCATGCCTGCTGTTACTATCAACCTAGTATTAAATGTGGTGCATGGCTTCCGTGCATTTGATATCGTATATTCTTTGACTAATGGCGGACCGGGAAATGCAACAGAGGTCATTGCAACCATGGTATACCGGGAATATTCTGCAGGGAATTACGGCTTGTCTTCGGCAATGAACGTATTGTTATTAATTATGACAACGGTAGTTTCTTATATTGTAAATAAACAATCAAGTAAGAGGGAGGTATCAGCATAATGAAAGTGAAAAAAATAAGCATGTGTATTTTACAGATTGTCTGTTGGGGATTTTCCATTGTTGTGCTGGTTCCATTTGTACTGATTATCTTAAACTCCCTGAAACCGGCAGCGGAAGCGGCATTCTTTTCGTTGCAACTGCCCAAAGAATTGAAACTGGATAACTATGTCAATGCTTTTGTGAAAGGAAATATGTTGCGTGGTTATGTGAACAGTTTGATTATTGCTATTGTGTCGACCATTATCAGTAATGTAACGGCAGCAATGGCAGCATTTATTCTTGTAAGATCTGTAAACCGTCTAAATAAAGTGCTCTACAGTTACTTTTTCTTCGGTGTTGTGGCAACAACCAATATGGTAAGTACAATGCTGGTGATGAGCCGCCTACATATGACAAACAGTATATTGGGAGCTACCTTACTGACGGCGACGCAGGGAATATCATTTTCCATGCTCCTGTTTACTGGATTTATTAAGGGTATTCCAAGGGAACTGGATGAGGCGGCGGCTATGGATGGCGCGACAGGATGGAAGATGTTCTTTCGCACAATTTTTCCATTGCTAAAGCCTGTGACGATGACAGGAATTATCTTGAATTTCATGGGCGCATGGAACGGATTCGAATCACAATTATACCTCTTGACAGATAGTAAGAAATGGGGGGTAATGCTGTCCATGTATGGGGTGTATGGAGAATTTTCTTCACCATGGTCCACAGACTGGGGATTAATCTGTGCATATATCGTACTGACTATGGCGCCGGTAATCATGATATACCTGATTGGACAGAGATATATTATAGAAGGTATGACATCAGGTGCAGTGAAAGGTTAGTGAGCAGCTAGTATTCGCACTTAAAAATGCGATGACAGCGGGAGTGAATAAAAAGATGGGTAAAAGAAGGTATAACATATTAACCTACAAGAGAAAATCGCATGTCGGAGAAGATAATTGGCTGGGAAATCTCAGATGGATTGCGGAAGAAATGCGAGAGCCTTTGGCATATCGTTTTGTAACGATTCCATTAAATAGATTGTATAAAAATTATGGCAATAACCGATTGCTGTTTGAATTAAAGATAGAGGGAAACCTGGCTGTGGATTCTTTTACTTACGGGGCCGATTATTATGGAGCAGTTGGAAAAGGTATGAACTTGAGGGTGACATTTCCATGGGAAATATATGGTGCAAGTATTACGTGGAGGAATGTGTCTATGGGAATGGCTATCAAGATAAAAGGAACAGAAAATTGCCATATTAAAAAACTGGAAGATAAGCGTACATGGATGATTGTGGATGTACCTTATTATGTATTTGTGCAGTGTCTGGGTGCAAAAGCTGAGATCGGCGAAGAGGGTCAGTGCCTTTCTATGTACCAGGCTACAGCAGAGGGTAGTCTGATTATAAGTTATCACATAGAAACGGTAAAGGGACTGGAGACACATCAGTTGTTTTGTAAAAATGCTGAGAATGAAATTGCAAAAAGCGAAGTGCAGTGGGAAAGCTATCTTCAATCATGTCCGGTCGCTGAGTGTTTAGGCGGAGCAGATACACTTTATTCGAAAGAGCGATTGCAGGAAAGGCAACTCTGGTACTGGTGGTGTGCGCGTATAAATATCAGTTTCATTGAATTTAACAAAGCTCCGATCTACGTGGCACCAGATAAGACCATGTGGGCGGGCACTTGGAGTAATGATGGTCCCGAAACCATGGCTGCTCTTTCCATGACAGGAGACAGAGAGCTGGCTCGGGCATGTATCGTTTCTTATGTTGCTCAGAGTATTGACAGCGAGGGTAACCTGTCCTGGTATACACATTATGATGGCTGCGGATGTTACTCAGACGCACACGATATCGGTGGGGGAGGACGCTCTCATGGAGTCCCTAATATTGTCCACACAGTGTATTTTTATCTTATGCAGACGGGGGATAACGGAATATTGGAGGAAGATATCGGGCAGGGCGTCACCTTGTGGGAGCGTCTAAAGACCTATATGCAGCATGTATTTGAAGCGCGCGATATTAATGGAGATGGGCTGATTGAATGGGTAAATTTGTGGGAAACGGGGTGGGATGATAAGATATGTACATTTTTTAAAGAGGCTGACTTGAGCATCTGGATTGAGACCATGAAGACTGCCGATGCGCAGAAAATCAATGCTTTTTATGAACAATCATGCTATCCCATGACGACGATGGTGGAACAGGTATATTTTCTGTGGGCGTTGCAATCCATGAAAAAAATGGCTGAGATGAAAGGAGAACGGCAGCGAAGCAAAAGTTATCAGACACAGTATGAGACGATGATAGCCGTGATTCGTGACCGGCACTGGGATGAGGCAAGAGGATTCTACGTCGATTGGAATGTTCGGGAGAATAAATTAAGTGATGCCATGAATGCAGATGGATTTTATTTTATGTATTTTGAGAAAGATAAAAGTCGCTTGGAACGGATGATAAGGATAATGGAAGCACCAGAGCATTTTGGGCTGAAATGTTTGCCAATGTCGGCAAAAAGCAATGATGGATTCTGTGAAAATGGTTATTGGTCAGGAGGGCACTGGCCAAGAGAAATGGGCTATATGGCACTGGCATTAAAAGAATGTGGATACGAAGAAAAAGCACTGCCACTGATTTATCAGGCATTGTGTGGTGATGAGGGAAACAACGTTTGTGAAGTATTAAATCCCATTACTGGAAAGAGAAGTACAGGTTGTACCAAGATGGCATACAATGTGATAAATAATGTAGCTCTGCAGATTGTGTTTGAAAAATCCAGATGGGTATGATGATAATGAAGGGACGATCTTTAATGAAAATTTCCAAAACAGGAGGAATAGAAGAGATGAAAAAAGTGAAAAGAATGAAAGGGTACCTCGCAGGCGCTATGGCATTGTGTATGACAGTTTCCGGATTATCGGTTATACCGACTACTCATGTGAAGGCAGAAGCGGCCTACTCGGCGGAGCCACAGTGGGAGGAGGTTTCGGCATTGCTGGATAGCCACGTAGGTGTCTATACAAAACCATCAATCATAGACCCCAAAACAAGGCATACCCCGGACGCACCGTTAATGGGAAATGGAACAGTGCTTGGCTTTTTAAGCGGCGAATCAAAAGAGGATAAAAAGAATCAGATCATTTATCTGACCAGGTTGGATAACTTTGAAGAACTGACAGATGGAAATAGGGATAGTCAGTATGTCGGTTTTGGCGGTTTGGATATCAAACGTACAGATGATAACGGAACATACGGAGCATATTCTATGACGGAAGACATGAAATTGGCTGAAGTTTCCGGTTCATCTGAAAGTGGTTATGCGACAACAACATGGATATCCGCAAAAGAGAATCTTATGGTCACAGAACTCATAAATCTAACGGACAAAAAGATGGACTTGGATATTTCCGCTTGGACAGCCACGCCACCATCCAATAATGGTGGATACTCTAGTACAGAGTCAGCCATAGACGAAGAAAAAGGAATTATTACCGCAACGAGGCATGCGGTATCCAATACATACAACATAAAAGTACATGCAACACTGGCAGCGAAGGTGTTAGGTAAAACGCCAACAATTAAAAAAATTGGCAATAATATGAGCAAGTTTAGCTTATCTGTTGAGCCAGATGAAACGATTCAAATAGTATCCGCAGTGGAAGGTGGGAAAGAATCCACTACTTATTATGAAGATGCAATCAAAAAGTTAGAACAGTATAATAGTGCGGAAGAAATAGCAGATGCAAAAGCACGCCATCAGCAGTGGTGGAAGGAATATTGGCTGAAATCTTATATTAAGCTGGATCTGAAATCTGCTTCTCTGGAAAAAGTGTATTTTGGACAGATGTACCAGATTGGTTGTGCATTGCAGGCAATTAGTGAACATCGGGCAAAAGGAGTCACCGCAGGTCTATTTCCGTGGAGTGGTAGCTTGGCACCGGACTGGACGGGAGACTATACTCTGAACAGTGATCTGCAGAGACAAATAGGAGTGGGTATCACCGCAAATAGATTAAATCACATGGATAACTATTCGGAAGTGGTGGATGCTTATTGGGAAAAAGGTGTGAGCGAAGCATCGGATCCAAGATACCTGAATTCAGTTATTAATAACTCATCGAGACCCCAATTTACAAGCGGTATTCGCGGTTCTCTTTTCCCAACGCATATAGGTCCATGGGGAATCCGTACAGAAAACTTCAATGGTGGAGCACAGGATTATTGGTGCTCTCCAGCCAATGCCAGCATGGTTCTTCAACCGATGATAAAGTATTATAGGTCAACGCTGGACGAGGGGTATCTAAACGATGTACTTTGGCCAAAACTGAGCGCTACGGCTGATTTCTGGGTGGATTATGCCTGGAAAGAAGGCGACAAATATAATATCTATGGAGCAACATATGAAAGCACCACGGCATATAAAAATGCAACCTTGGATATTAATGCAGCCGCTTATATTCTGAAAAATGCAATTGAAATTGGCAAGGCAAAGGGCATGGGTGAGGACACATGGACAGGATGGAATGAAGTATATAATAATCTGGCACCATACCCGACAAAAACAGTAGGTGGTAAAGAATATTATACAGTGGATGAACAGGGTGGAGGAACAGATCATACATTTTCCAGTTTCAATGTATATGGATTTGCATTTTTTGATTTAATAGGGTTATCCTCTCCGGACGAAGAGAGAGAAAAGATCCTGACATGGCTGGATAAGAAACAGGAGTTTGGGACAAGTGACAAGCAGACAAGAGCAGCAATGACTGCAGCAAGAGTGGGATATGCCCCTGAAAAGTGGCTAAATGCCATGAAGGCAGGCTATGTAGACGTAAAATCAAATGATACAGGGGTCTATGACTGGATGGGTATACGTCCAAATAACACCATAGGAGATATTGGCGGAACGCTGTTTTCAAGTGCTATCATGGAGTGTTTGATGCAGAGTCATGAAGGATTTATAAATTTCTTCCCGACATGGTATCAAACGCAGTCGGCTTCTTTTAAAAATCTTCGTGCATATGGCGCATTTATCGTGAGTGGCGAACAGAATGCACTTGGACAGACAACTCAGGCAAGCATTTACAGTGAGAAAGGAACAGACTGTTCGGTATTAAATCCGTGGCAGGCAGAAGGTCTTGTATTAAAGGTTCATGCTGATGGAAAAGAAGTAAAAACAACTAAAAAAGGTAATAGTTTGGGCGACTTATATACTTTTGCAACGGAAGCGGGTAAAAGATATGAATTATCATATACCGGAGAACTTCCAGAGGTAATCCATATGGAGGAAACAAGTATAGATGTTATGCTAAATGAGAATGCCCAAATTAAGGTTATCAGCAGTTCGGATAAAAAAATCGTCTGGAAATCTGATAATCAGATGGCAGTACCGATTGATGACAAGGGCATGGTGCAAGGTAAGCTGGAGGGAACGGCGACAATTACAGCTACTTTGGAGGGGTCAGAAACCAAAGCTACCTGTATTGTCAATGTGTTGAGCGAGAGAAAAATCCTATCTTCGCAGCTGACAGCAGTGGCAGATAGTGAAGAAAATAGTGGTAGTGATGGCCCGGCAGGAGCAGCGGTGGATGGAAATGAATCAACTAGATGGCATAGTGCATACAGTCATGATCCACAACCGGATATCCTAAATGATATTAATAATAGTCTTACCATTGACTTGGGCGACACTTATAATGTAGGTAAATTTGAGTATGTACCGCGTCAGGAGGAAAATGCATTCAACGGACGCATTTTAGGATATGAGTTATGGTACAGCGCAAATACAGAAGGCGAAGACTTCGTGAAAATCCCTGGCGGAAGTGGTGCCTGGGAGAATACAGTGTACAAAAAAGAGGCCGTGTTTGAGAGTATAGAGGCTAGAAGAATACGGATTCGCGCCAAAGAAACAACAGCGGGTAACCCGAATCAAGTAAATAAATTTATATGTGCAGCAGAATTTTATGTATACGAAAAAATCATGACGACACCTGATGTAGCAGCGGAGAAAGTAGAATTGTCAGCAGAAAATCTTTCCCTGTATGAGAATACATCAGATACTCTGACCGCAGCCGTTCTTCCTGAAGAAGCTACTTTCCCAGGTGTAACCTGGAAATCTTCGAATAATATGATTGTAACGGTAGAAAACGGAGTGGTTACCGCGATGAGACCCGGAAGTGCAATTGTTACCGCAACCAGCTTGGATAAGCGGGCGTTCGCAACTTGTGAGGTTACCGTTTCGGTTGATCCGGCATTAGTAGAACAACTACAGAATCTGTTTAATGAGTATAATCAAGTCATAAAGGGTGCGAATACATCCAAAAGCTGGAAGATCTTCCAAACAGCTTTGGAAAAAGCAAAAGCCACATTGGAAAACCCGGCTAATCTACAGAAGGAAATTGATACATTAAAGTTAGCCTATGAAGAGTTGGCCGAAATTAACGGAATTGAAATTGATCAAGAAGAAGTCAATATTGAGGTTGGCTCTATGGAACAGCTATCCACACGTCAGAATGTGGAAGGTGAGATTCAATGGAGTAGCAACGATTATGAAATTATAAATGTAAGTAAAGAAGGAAAAGTATTGGCATTGAAAGCCGGGACAGCAATCATTACAGCAAAGGTGAAGGGGACGGAATACCAGAGCAGCTGTACCATTAAAGCAGAAAGCGGTGAGTCTGGAAACCTTGCGCTTCTGGCAAGTAAAGTAACGGCAGATAGTCAACATGATAACTTTGTACCATCTCGTGTAATCGATGGAAAAACTGATGGAACGGAAAATGATGGCGCAGAATTTGCATGGGTATCCTCCAGTAAACCAATTGCGCAACCACGTTGGGTCCAGTTGGACTTTGATCATGCAATCAGCATTCAGGAATGGAAAGTTTCACATGTAGCTCTCCGAGGTGATTTAAACAGTGTCGCCAAAGACTTTAAGCTTCAGATAAGCGAAAATGGAACAGACTGGCAGGATGTAGATGCGGTAACCAATAATAAGACGAAAGTAACAGAGAGAGTATTGAGTGAGACTGTAACTTCAAAACATTTCAGACTATACATTACCGTAGCAGATAACTATAATGGTCAATGGGCAAATAACAACGCCAGAATTGACGAGTTAGAACTGATAGCGGTCAATACATCAGAAGTAAATCTGACGAAAGTAAAAGCAGTAGAGGACTTGCACTTATACTTTGGAACCACTCCGGAAGAACTAACAAAGTTGCTTCCAAAAACGGTGGAAGTTACGCTAGGAGAGGATTTTGTAACCGAATATCCAGTGAACTGGAATATGGATGGGTATAACGCAGAGGAGGAAGGCACCTATACAATAGAAGGAGCAATTGCAGTTCCGGCGGCAGTAAACAATCCGGAAGCCAAAAAAGCAAGTGCAAATGCAATTGTTGAAAAATATGTAATTCAATCCATAGAACCTCTAATGGATATTGAAACAGCACTTCATACCCCCATAGAAGCGTTGAATATTCCACAAACACTGGTAGCAGTAATGGATGATGATTCTACGCAGGAAGTGGACGTTACCTGGAATAAAGAGATTTATGATGCAACAGTTGCAGGTACTTACAAACTAGTAGGAACCATTGAAGACCATGGCTCTTATAAGAATACAAATCATGTAAAAGCAAAGCTTAATATTTTTGTGAATGAGGTACCAAATATTACAGAAATCGGACTTCAAGCAGAAAAAGAAATGAGCTTTGGGGCAACAGAAGGTGAAGTGACGGCTGGTCTTCCCAAAGAAGTATTAGTAAAGTTGAACAGTGCCAGGGTGTGCTACCTTCCGGTAATGTGGACTTGTGAAAACTACGATGGAACTACGGCGGGACTTTATGCATTCACCGGTACCATAAAAGAAGGCACAGAGTATCAGAATAGAAATAACCTTCAGGCACAACTGAACGTAATAGTAATGGAAGAAGGGGTACCAACTTCAGAAGAATTGGCAGAATTAAAGCAAATTATTACAGATGCAGAATCGATTGAAGCAGAGAAATACAGTGAAGAAAGCTATGCGGATATGCAAGAGGCTTTAGAAGCAGCGAAAGCAGTGAAAGAAAACCCGGAAGCCACTGCAGGGGAAATAAAAGCAGCAGTCGATGCCGTCAAAGAGAGCATTCTGAGTCTGGTATGTGGACATCCGGAGAGCGAAACTATCATTCTTCAGGAAAGCAGCTGTGTACAAGATGGGATTCAGATAACAAGATGTAATATTTGCAAAGAGATCATAAGCCAGGATATAATTCCGGCAACTGGACATGGCTTTGGTGAATGGAAAATTGTAAAGAGTGCCACTATTCATGAAGAAGGAAAAGAGGTAAGTCGTTGCAAAGTATGCGACAGAACAGAGGAGCGTGCCATTGCAAAATTACCATCCTGCAAAGTTATTTTCTTAAACTATGATAACCGTGTGCTTGGTCCGATACAGACAATAGCGGTAAACGGAGCGGTGCAAGCACCACAGGTGCCAGAAAGAAAAGGCTACCGTTTCACAGGCTGGGATATGGATTTGACCAATGTAACCGGCGATATCGTTACATGTGCAAAGTATGAGGCATTAACCTATAAGATTGTGTATGTTGGCATGTCAGGAGTGCAGAATGACAACCCAAAAGTCTATACAACTGTGCAGACTGTTATCCTTGGAAATCCTGCAAAAGCAGGTATGACGTTTGATGGATGGTATCTGAATGGAAAGCGAGTGACAAAAATTTCAGAGGGAAGTACTGGCGACATCACACTTACTGCAAAATGGAGCGAGGTTTCGGCAAAGATAGATGATACCTTTAGTAGGGGAAGGCTGAAATATATAATTACAAGTGTGGGATCAGGAAAATGTACGGTAAAAGTAACAGCTCCAGTGAAAAAAACATATACCAGTATAGCAATTCCAGATACGGTAAAATTCAAGGGAGAAACATATAAGGTCACGAAAATTGGTCCCAAGGCATTCTATAAAAATAGCAAGATTAAGAGTGTTAAAGTAGGAAAGAATGTGAAAATAATAGGTTCGTCGGCATTTGAAGGTGCTGGTAAACTGAAGGGCATTGTCATTTATTCGACCTCTTTAAAATCCGTAGGAAAGAATACATTCAGAGGAATCAACAGCAAGGCTGTGATTAAAGTTCCACCAAAGAAATTCTCCACCTATAAGAAGCTTCTGGCGAAGAAAGGTCAGAAAAGCAGTGTAAAAATTAAAAAATAGTGAGAAGGCTCTCGGAAATTTAAAAAATTTCCGAGAGGACTTTTTATATTACTGAAAGGATTGGATCATTTATGAAGATACGGATGAAAGAAACATTTGAAAAAGGGTGGAAATTCCATCTGGGTGATTGGAAAATCATAAGTCCGGTGAAGAGCGGTATGGCAGGAGGTATCACCGATTGTGAAGATATTGAGGATGGGGAATGGCTAAAAATCGCCTATTTCGATGAACGCCCACAAGAGACTGCCGGTGAGGAAGAGTGGACGGATGTTTCGCTTCCCCATGACTGGTGTGTGGAGGGCGAATATTATAATGATGAAGGCGCCGTGAAGCATCATAAAAGCCATGGATATCTCTACGGAGGGATCGGATATTACCGCAAGGAGTTTTCCGTTCCCCAGGAGTTATTAGGCAAAAAAATAGGAGTGGAGTTTGACGGCGTGTTCCGTAAGGGCACCGTATGGGTAAACGGGCATCGGATTATGCAGCATGAGAGTGGATATACCGGATTTTACTGTGATCTAACTGATGTGTTACGGTATGGTGAAGCGGGGCGCAATGTCATCGTAGTGCGTGTGGATGCCGGAGAGTATGAAGGCTGGTGGTATGAGGGGGCGGGAATATACCGCCATGTCTGGCTGACGGCTACAGATAGAATCCACATAAAACGTCATGGCACCTATGTCACAACGCCAAAGGTAGACGCGGAATGTGCTCAGGTGCAGATAGAAACGGCGGTGCTAAATGAGTATTTTGAAGATAAAAACTGTCGTGTAATCGTTCGGATTCTGGATGGGGAAAATCAGCTATTGGCAGAGACGGGGACGGAACAGTCAATAGGGGTTTTCAAAGAGGCGATATGGAGATGTACGCTCCGCATTTTGCAGCCTCAATTGTGGTCACCAGAGACTCCTTATCTGTACAAAGTTGTGACCGAGGTGTATGAAGAAGATGTACTAAGAGATGTAAATGAGACAAACTTTGGGGTGCGGATGATAGCATTTGATCCAGAACGAGGATTTTTGCTAAATGGGTGCCCATACGTGATTAAGGGCACCTGCAACCACCAGGATTTTGCCGGTGTGGGTGTAGCACTGCCAGACAAGATAATTGAATATAAGCTGAAATTATTAAAAGAGATGGGAAGCAATGCGTACCGCTCCGCCCATCATCCAGCCACACCAGAGTTACTTGATATCTGCGACAGAATAGGGATGCTTGTGGTGAATGAAAACAGGAAACTGGATAGCTCAGAAGCAGGCATTCGTGAATTGAAAGAGATGCTCTATTCGGGGCGTAATCATGCTTGTATCTTTATGTGGAGTATGGAAAATGAAGAGATTCTGGAAGGCACTATAATGGGTGCTCGCATTCTGAAAACACTTACAGCAGTGACCCACAGTATCGATTCGACAAGACCAGTGATGGCCGCGATGAATCATGGTTGGAATGATGGCGGTTACAGTGCCGAGGTGGATGTGACAGGATATAATTATGGGCAGCGGGAAAGTCAGGATATGAATGACCATATACGTTTTCCCAAACGGTGTATGATAGGAAGTGAAAGTGCCAGTTGTACTGTTACGAGAGGTATTTATGAAAGAGATGATAACCGAGCCTACTGCTCTGAGTATGGCACCTATATTCCGGAGTGGAGCTGCTCGGTGGAAAAGGCATGGACAGACGTGGCGGAAAACCCCTTTTTATCAGGAGTTTTTATCTGGACAGGATTCGACTACAGAGGTGAACCGACACCATATGAGTGGCCGAATATCAATTCTCATTTTGGCATTATGGACACCTGCGGATTTCCGAAAGACAACTACTATTATCTCCAATCCCAATGGTGTGAGGAACCACTACTTCATATTCTTCCGCACTGGAACTGGAGTGGGGAAGAGGGCATCAAAAAGGACGTCTGGGTATACAGCAATCTGGAAGAGATTGAACTCTTTTTAAATGGAAAGAGCTTGGGGAGGAAGATACGCAAGCCCCATGGGCACCTGGAGTGGAAAGTGCCATATGAGAAAGGAGAACTTCGAGCCGATGGATATCGTAATGGAGAGTTGGCTATGACGGAAACGGTTAGAACTGCTGATAGGCCATATCAGATAAAAGCAGAAGCAGATAGAATGCAGTTGTCAGCAGATGGCAATGATGTTTCCTGTATCCGGATATCTGTAAAAGACAGATATGGAAATACGGTGCCTGAGGCAGATCATAAAATCACATTTTCAGTAAAGGGTGCGGCAAAAATATTGGGTGTGGGCAATGGGAATCCTAGCAGCCATGAAGCGGATAAGGCAACGGAAAGACATGTTTTTTCAGGAAAATGTTTGCTAATTATTCAATCCAACGGGGAAGAGGGTGAGATTTTGGTTACTGCTTCCGCGAAAGGACTAAAGGAGTATGCTATTACGTTAATCTCAAATTAGAAGTGATGAAAAGGTTAAAAAATGACTATCCGATAGAGACTAAAATTCTGTGTGGCAAGTATCATATTAGCAAGAATGGTCTAATCATCTCAAAATTTTGGGCACATATTTATGCCAGGCAGTACTAGATTCTTTTCCCTTACATATATTTAGTTAGTATTTTATATATATGTAGGGGGATTCTTATGATTCGTTATATTGAATACATAAATAAAATCTTAAATGATTTTATCTGGGGAAAGGGAATGCTGGCAATTTTCCTGTTTGTAGGTATTATGTATACTGTGCGAACAGGTTTTTTTCAATTTAGCAGGTGGCGGCTTTGGCTTGGTAAAACACTGGGAGCCATGTTTCATAACCGA
>Ga0153920_1000388_pt1 | contig 18268 bp, 8 predicted proteins | sample TSNJ004MetaG_FD_104713 | JGI IMG/M metagenome (GOLD analysis project Ga0153920, IMG submission 104713) | Attine ant fungus gardens microbial communities from New Jersey, USA - TSNJ004 MetaG | ecosystem: Host-associated > Fungi > Mycelium > Unclassified | place: USA: New Jersey, Brendon T. Byrne...
CTACACCGTGACTACCATTGAGGCCAGCGCGTTTTCCGGCTGCACTGGCTTAACCGGCAACCTGGCGATTCCGTCCGGCGTGACCACCATTGGTAACAGCGCGTTTTACGGCTGCACCGGCTTTAACGGCACATTGACCATCCCGGCCCGCGTGACCACCATTAGGGCGCATGCGTTTTATAACTGCACCAATTTGACCGGCATCACCTCCGGCATTACCGACTTCACAAATATTCACTCGGACGCTTTTGATACCATAAAAGACAAACCTGTAATCTGTGATCCGGCGCTTGTGCAAGCACACCAAACCTACGGATTTATAAATGTCGCGGGCGCTACCTTTACCATCGGCGCTTTGACCTACACCGTACTTACCGCGCCGGTGGACAGCAACCCCGGAACCGTGAGTGTGAAGGCGACCGATAGAAGCACCATTTCAGGATCGCTCACGCTGCCGGGCAGCGTGGAAAACAACGGCAAGACCTACACCGTGACCACCATCGGTACCGCTGCGTTTTACGGCTGCACCGGGCTTACCGGCAGCCTGACCATTCCGGCCAGCGTGACCACCATTGGCGATTTAGCGTTTTACAACTGCTCCACGTTTACGTCCCTCACACTGAACGCAGGTCTTGTGACCATCGGCCCGCAGGCATTTGACGGCTGCACCGGGCTTACCGGCAGCCTGACCATTCCGGCCGGCGTGACCACCATTAGTGGCAGTGCGTTTTTCGGCTGCACCGGGCTTACGGCCGTCAACCTGTCCGCCGGGCTGAAGTTCGTTAGCAACTTAGCGTTTTATAACTGCACAAGTCTCGCGTCGGTTACACTGCCGGAGGGGTTGGAAACCATCGGCGACAGCGCGTTCCAAAATTGCGCCCTTACGGAGGTTACAATACCTTACAGCGTTACAAGCATTGGGGCTAACGCGTTCAGGTTATGTGCACCGCTGGCGAGCATCCAATTTCTCCGTTCCACGCCGCCAGCGTTCGACAACCAGGCATTCGGCGACATAGCGCAGAGCTTCACGGTAACCGTTCCGGTCGGCTGCATATCCGTTTATCAGGCCGTTCTCGGCGGTTATATAAGTACCGGCGCTAACGTGACGTATGTGGAGGCGGGGCTGCTTACTCTGGCAACTCAGACTATCGCCATCGCCGCTCCCGTGACCGACGAAACGCCGCAGAGTACGATAGCTGGCGGAACGGGCTATACCGGCGCAATTTCGTGGAGCGGCAGCCCCTTGACCTTCTCACCGTCCACAACCTACACCGCAACGGTAACGCTGACCTCCACCACGGGGTACAAATGGCCGGCCTCTGCTCCCACCATTACGGTGGCGGGCAGTACGTCAGTCGGCAACTACCAGATTACAGGCGGCGACGTGAGCGGCAACATCCTGACCTTTGACGTGGTTTTCCCGGCGACGGGGGCGGGTCTCGCCGACATCACGGCGGCAACGGTATCCATTACCGCCCCGGTGACCGGCGCGACGCCGCAGAGTACGATCACGGCCGGCACGGGCTACACCGGCACGATTTCGTGGAGCGGCAGCCCCTCGATCTTCGCGCCGTCCACAACCTACACCGCAACGGTAACGCTGACCTCCACCACATGGTATAAATGGCCGGCCTCTCCCACCATTACGGTGGCGGGCAGTACGTCAGTCAGCAACTACCAGATTACAGGCGGCGACGTGAGCGGCAACATCCTGACCTTTGACGTGGTTTTCCCGGCGACGGGGGCCACTGCGCCCGGCCTCTCCGTCAACGGCAACGGCCTGTACCAAACGGTAGCCGACGCGCAAACGGCCATCACCGCCGCGCTGGTATCAAACAACACCGTCACCGTAACGGGCAGCCTGTTCGGCGCGGATACGTCGCTTGCCATATCCATCCCAACCGGCAAAACAGTGGTGTGGCAGGCGGACTATTCCGGCAGCAGCGGCGTGTCAGTCAGAGGCTACGGCGCTATGGAGATAAAGAGCGGCGGCAAAATAACCAGCTCCGCAAACGGCATTGCGCTCAGAGTTGAGAACAGCGCGTCGGTCGTTGTGGGAATTGACGGCTCTGTTGAGAGCACGCACGCGACCGGAACGTCAATCGACGTCAGTGACTCCGCGTCCCTCACTGTGGACGGCGGCACGGTAACGGCGGTCAGAACCGCGATCAATCCGTTTGACAGCGCCACCGCGACCGTCAAGAACGGCACGGTAGAGAATAACAGTGGCTCCGCAACAATATCGCTCGACGACAGTGCAGCCCTCGTCATAACCGGCGGCGATATCAAAAACGACAATAGCTCATCCTCAACCAATGTTGTCCGCGCCAACGCCGATTCCACTGTTTTTGTGTCGGGCGGCAACATCGTGGCAAACGGCATCAGAAGGAACAGCGGGGCAACCTCGGCCGCGGGCTATTACACCGGCAGTGGCAACGCGGCGAAGTTCGATACCACCACCAGTTGGAAATTCACGGACGGCCAAAACCTGTTCCAGCTGGACGGCGTTCCCGCGCTCACGCAGGGCACGGCAACCGGCAGCGCCTACACATATGACCCCGCGAACGCCCACCCGGGCAACGTCGTGGCTTCGCTGCCCTCCGGCCTCGAGATACCGTCAGGCGGCCTGACCGTGGGCGGGACACACAGCTTAACGGCTTCGGATTATGTGATCAGCGGAAACGCCGTCACCTTCGGCGGCACATACGACACCGGCGCGGGCGCCGTCACGCTCACCGTCACGGGAGGGACGCTGGCGGGCGGGAGGATCACGCTGCCCAGCCCGCTCACCACGGCAACCTTCGGCGTGAACGTGAAGGAAAACGCCTTATACGTCAACGACCCGACGAAATCAAACCCGCTGAAAACCGTCGATGCCATTCAAACGGCGATCAACGCCGCGTTGTCAGGCTCGGGCGCCACCGTCACCGTAACGGGCAGCCTGTCCGGCGCGGACAAAACCCTGACGCTGAACATCGGTGCCGGCAAAACGGTCGTGTGGCAAGCGGAGTATTCCGGCGCGACGGATTGGCAAATCGGATTCAATAGGTTGATTCTTGTTCAGGGCGCGGGTGAGTTGGAAATCGCGGCCGGAGGGAAAATTGAGGACAACGGAAACAACGGCACCGCCGTATTCATTAACGGCAGCGGTGTACACCTCACGGTCGAGGGTGAAATCAATTCCACGGGAACCGCGATTGGTGTGGTAGGCGCCGGCAATTCCGTGACGGTGGACGGCGGCACGGTGACGGGCGCGGGTAGAGGAATCGTGGTTAACGGCGATAACAACTTCGTCACGGTGACGGACGGAACCGTAAACGGCGGTACAAGCAACGCCATCGAGCTCAACCCAAGCAGCGGCGGTTATACCGCCTCGCTTACGGTGAACGGCGGCACGGTAAAATCTAACTCATTCTACGGAATCCGCGCAGACCAAAATTCCACGGTCGTCGTCAACACAGGTACGGTGACGACGGTGGGCGGCACTTACGCAATCTATTTATATGATTCCGCCGCCCTCGCGATAAACGGCGGTGAATTAAGCAATACGAGGACGGGATATACAACAGATATCGTTTGTGCCGCCGGCCAATCCACGGTCTATGTATCGGACGGCACAATCACCATGCCGAACGGCGGCATACAAAAAGGAACCTCGGCCACTCCTTCCGGCTATTACACCGGCAATAACGGCGGCAAGTTCAAAACATCCGGCACAGACTCCTTCACGGCAAGCGGCAGCGGCCAAAACCTGTTTAAGCTGGACGGTGTGGATGTCACCGCGAACGGCACGGCGCACAACGGCAGTACCTCCACCCATTACGACGTGGTTGCGGAACTTTCGCCCAAGCTGGATTTGACAAGCGCGAGCGTATCAGCCGGTGCGTACACTCCAACGGTGAATACAACAGCTAAAACCGTGACCTTTACCGAAAATACCAGCGGCCAGCAAAGCGTGACCCTCACGGTGAGCGGCGCAAAGATCAGCGGAACGAGCATTGTTGTGCCGGACTACGATGTGACCTTCCCCATCAATATCAACAGGGTATTGGGCGGCTCGGTCAGCATTACCGGCGCGAGTGGAGCAGGCGGCAGCGCCCAAGTGGGCGACACGCTCTCGGCGGATGTATCCGCCCTCACCCCCGCCGCAAACGACGGACGCCCGACGCTTGTCTATCAATGGCAGTACAGCGCGGACGGCACAACCGGCTGGACAAACATAACCGGCGCGACCGGGGCAAACTACACCGTAGCGTTGGATTATTCCAACAAGCATCTGCGCGTTGTGGTTAAAGCGACAGACGCGTCCGGCTTCACCGGCACAGTAACCTCCAGTTCTGTGCAGGTGGCAAAGGCCGCCATAACAGGCAGCGTGAGCATCAATGTCGGCAACGAAGGTGGCGGCACAGCGGGTGTCGCCGAGGCGAACGATGTTCTTACCGCCGTTATCACGGGCATAACCCCTACGGCGGCACAGACAGGCGTTACCTATCAGTGGAGCGGCGGCTCTGGCTCAACAACCAATCAGCCAACCTACACCGTGACGGCGCAGGATGAAAGCAACCGCGCGACCATCACCGTCACCGTTTCGGCGGCGGCAACGGGCGATTATACCGGCTCGCTCCAAGCGTCGGTCACGGCGGGCAGAATAACCGTCGCCATAAACGGGCTTTCCATCGCAAACAGCACCTACACCGGCAGCGCCCATCCGGGCTACACCGGTACAGCCACCTTTACGGGCGGCAATCCGACCAACACAACGCTGACGGTGCTGTATACCGGCACGGCAAACGACAACACAAATTACAACGCCGCCACCCCACCCACAAAAGCGGGCAGCTATACCGTAACGGTGACGTTGGCGAACGACACCCTGTACTACGGGGAGTGGACGTACACCTTCACCATCAATAAAGCCACGCCGCTCTATACCGTCCCCACCGGCCTGACGGCTACCTACGGGCAGACGCTGAATGATGTGAGTCTTCCAACCGGCTTTACATGGAACGCTCCGGCAACCTCCGTGGGCAGTGTTGGGAACAACACCTTCCAAGCCGTCTATACGCCAACGGATACCAATAACTACAATATGGTGACGGGTGTGCAAATCACGGTCGCCGTGAACAAGGCCAATCCAACCGGGGTTACATTCCCGACTTCCGCGACGATCACCTACGGGCAGACGCTGGCACAGGCTCAATTCAGCGGTGAAAGCGGCGCGGGTACGTTCGCGTTTACGAATGGCGCAATCGCCCCGACCGTCGCACAAAGCGGCACGGCGTATCAGGTGACCTTCACGCCGACAGACAGCGCGAATTACAACACGCTTACGCAGAATGTAAACATCACGGTAAACAAGGCTCCGGCTCCCTCAATCTCCGCGCAGACCGTCAAAATCTACTACGCAGAGGCGTCCACCGGCAACGAGGTTAATCTGGCGGCGCTGCTGCCCGCCACCGAGCGCGCCACGGCGACGTATAGCGTTACAAGCACGAATACGCTTATCACCGGCGCTTCGGTCAACGCTTCCGGCGTACTGGCCTTCGACACAGCGGTTGCATCCAGCGGAGCCAGCGAGAACATTACTATTAACGTAACGATGGATAACTATAACCTCGCCACAATCACCGTCACGGTGGAGTTTGTCGCTAAAAAAGTGCCTGCGGTCACGCCGTCCGTTAGCGGCAGCATCAGCTACGGCCAGCCGCTCTCCGCGCTGACGATCAGCGCCACGGCGATGGTGGACGGCACGACGCCGGTTACCGGCAGCATCGCGTGGGATAGCCCATCGTCCAAGCCCGCCGTGGGCGCGGGGGCGCAGGGCTGGACATTCACGCCTACAAACACGACCCTCTATGAAGTCGTAACAGGCTCCAGCCCAATCACCGTGAACAAGGCAACGCCCTCCGGCACACCCACCAGCACCAGCATCACGCAGGCAGGCAAAACGCTGGCTGACGCGAACCTGACCGGCAGTTTCACCAATCCCCACGATAACACAGCGGTTCCGGGTACGCTGGCGTGGAATGACGGCGACGGCACGACGGTCGTGGCGAACACATCATACGGCTGGACGTTCACGCCCACCGACACAGTCAATTACAATATCAGGACGGGTAGCTTCACGCCGTATACGACAAGCGGCAACGGCGGTGGTGGCGGCGGCGGTGGTTCATCCGACGATTCCACCTCGTCCAGCTATACCATCACCACCGACAAGCAGCCCAACATGCCTAAAGTGGCGACAATGACGTATACCGGAACGGTGAAAGACAATCGGCTGACCTTCACCATTACCAAGAGCATGGTGCAAGCGGCTGTCAACAAAGCGGGTACAGACCCGGACGGCATCGCGCTGACGTTTGCCATCACAAACAGCGGCAGCTATAATTGCCAGACCATCAGCATCGCGGGAGACGCCTTTGATCTGCTAAAATCCTCCGGCGTGAAGTATGTGCTGGTGCAAACGGGTATCTTCCGCTTCCAGTTCGACAGCACGGCAATCAGTTCGCTTGACAGCCAGACCACTGGCACGGTGACGGTAACCGCAGACCCCGTGACCTTATTATCCGACGCAGCGAAAACCGCCATCGGCAGCCGCCCGGTGTTCGACTTCACCGTCAAGGACGGCGCGGGAAAGGTTATCACCAGCTACGGTAAGGGGACGATCACGCGAGGCATCAAGTACACGGCGGCGAGTACGGAAAAGACCGGCAGCCTGTTCGTTGTCAAAATCGTGGACGGCAAGGTGCAGTGGATTGACAAATCCAGCTATGACGGCAGCTGGATGATCTGGAGCGGCGACAGCAACTCCGTATACGGCGTGGGCTACAAGACGCCTGCCCCGGCCTTCACCGACACCGCAAGCCATTGGGCGAAGGACGATATTGATTTTGTCGCCAGCCGCGACCTTATCAGCGGCACCAGCGCGACCACATTCTCCCCCAACACGGCCATCACCCGCGCGACCTTCTTGATGGCGCTGGGCAAGCTCTCCGGCGCTGATGTGAGCGGCTACACCACCAGCAGCTTCACCGACGTACCGGCCACCAACCCGGCCATGCCCTACATCGAATGGGCGGTGAAAAACAAGATCGTGCAGGGCATCGGCGACAACAAGTTCGGCCCCGACAGCCTCATTACCCGCGAACAGATGGCGGTGATGATGGTAAATTACGCGAAGGCCACTAATTACACCCTGCCCATATCCCGTCAGGCCGTAACCTTTGCCGACAACACCAAAATCAGCGCCTACGCGAAGGACGCGGTGAAAGCCATCCAGCAGACCGGCGTAATCAGCGGCAAGCCGAACAATCTGTTCGATCCGCAAGGCAACGCGACGCGGGCAGAGGCCAGCGCCATCCTGCGCCGGTTTGTGGAGCTTGTCATAGACGAGGGCACGGCGCGGGGATGGGTACAGAACGATGCCGGCCAGTGGCAGTATATCAACACCTACGGCAAGGCCGTCACCGGCTGGCTCAATACGGAGGCAAACAAATATTGGTTTGACGATAAAGGCATTATGGCAGCCGGGAAATGGGTACAAATCGGTGGCAAGTGGTATTACTTCTACGCGGACGGCAAGCTGGCCGTGAATGTAACCATTGACGGGTACGAGGTAGACGAGAGCGGGGTGAGGCAAGAAAGGAAATAGCAATTAACGCAAAGCAGAAACAAGGAACAAACGCCGCCGCGCATTATGTGTGGCGGCGTTTTGCTTTCCGAAGCAATGAAAGGAGGCTGTATGCTATGATTAACGTGCTAATGGTAAATTATGACGCTGATGGGCTGGCACGGTATGGCTCCTTGCTGGCGGAACACGGGATTACCGCGTGTGCGGCGTCCACGATGCAAAAAGCCCTTGATATGCTGCTGGAACAAGAGTATTCGGGCGTTGTAATCAACGCAGACGATTTTGAGTATCTGCCACTCCTGAAAGTGATGCGCGCGCTGACCGCTTCGCCGATTGGTGTCGCCGCCTCGCGGTTTAGCAAGGAAGAAAACGACAAGGTAGACAAATATGGCGCGGATATATACCGGGTGAGGTATGACGCTATGGAATACCGCGTCAAAAACTTTTCCACATTGGTAAAGGGGTGTCTTGAGGCAAACGTCCGGCGTAAGCATACCATGTCCGTCATAGCCTGCGGCGATGTGCGGGTTCGCCTGGATACCCGCGAGGTATTCGTCCAGGGCAAAGAGATCGACCTGAAAGGAAAAGAGTTTGATATTCTCCACTACCTCATCATTAACAAGGGCATTGTTTTATCCTACGGGCAAGTATTCCGGCATGTGTGGGGCGACGGGTATGAGGACAATTCAAGGCAAAGTCTGAGGAACCAAATCAGCAGACTTCGCGGCAAGCTGCAAATCTACCCGGAACAGCCTGACTATATCAGAACGGTGCGTGGCGTCGGGTATTGCTTCACCGCATAGAAAGGCAGTATATGGAGTTGTTTAAGAGCGCGTAACAGCCGGTTTGCGAACCGGCTGTTATCTTTTTTGCCCGGCCAAAAAATATTATGTTTTTGTTATGTTCAAATTATATTACTGTTTTATTGCCTCTTTATACTCCCCCTTAACAATACGGGGAGGTATTGCAAAGAGGTGGTGGCACGGCCCCGTACTCCCCGCAAGGGGAATACGGAATGGAACGAAAATGGCGTGAGCCGCACCCTGCTCAATATAAATACATAATCCATACGGCGAAAAGAGCCGCGAACCCTCACGGGATGGCGGGCTTTTTCATATCGGCGGGTTGCTTTCTGCCCGTTTCCTTCTCCGTGTGCATAATCGTCCTTCCTTTTTTACGCGCGTTTGCCCTGCGGCATCCGCGCGTTTTTTTATTACCCCTTTTAGCGGACAAGCCTTCCCGCCGTGGCGGGCCGGGCTGTCGTTCGCCGCCTTTCACGATCTGAATTTCCAAAAAAATTCAGATCGGAGGAAAGGCTATGAGCGAAAAGCTCTACTACATCAAAATCAACGGGGCGCTTGTGGAGGTGCCGAAGCAACTGTATTTGGAGTATTACCGCTCCAAGCGCAGGGACAAGTATTACGAGCATGACATCAAGATCGAAAACGCCGTTCGGGACAAAAACGGCAATATCGTTGGCTACAGGCCAAGCCGCGAGGATTCCCTTGAGAGGCTCATGGAGGCTGGCGGTGATTACCGCGACGATTCGGAGAGCGTGGAGGACGCCGCCATATTGAAACTGACGGCGGCGGCACTCCATGAGGCTTTGCGGCTGCTGCCTGACGATGAACGCGATTTCATTGAAACGCTGTTTTTCTCGAATGGCGGTTATGGCATAAGCGAGCGTGAATACGCACGGATACTCGGCTTATCAAAGACCGCGATTCACGCCCGCAAAGAAAAGGTGCTGCGGAAATTAAAAAAACTATTCGGAAGTTGAAAGTTTTTTAGACCACCCCCCCTCTGCCAATGGAAAGTAAGTGAAGGGATATATTTTCCCCTCACCGCACCTTGACAAACACCGGCCACCGCGCCGGTCATAACGGGACGTAAGGTACGTTACCTCCCACGCTGCGCGCGAGGATCGCACGGCCCCGAAGGACACACCGAAAAACCAGCCTGCCGGTTTTCGGAAGTCCTGACGGGCCGGAGCAGGAGCGCCCTCTCCCTTCGGGGATTTGGCAGACAAAAGGCGTGGGGGCCATAATGATACTTTTCCGCTTCTTGCGGACACCAACGAACAGGCAGTAGTTGGGGAAGCGTCGCTCCGGTTGGGAAAGGCCGGGGGGAGCTTTCATGCGTGGCGGTTTACCGCCACGGCCTTACGTCACCCCCTATGTTCATCCCTCTTGCTGGGATGGGCGCGTCCGGGAAGCGAGGTCAAATAGGACGCTTAAAACTTTGCTGCTTTGAACGTCAAATGTAGAGTTTGGCGGCAGAGCTACTGCGGCGGGGCAGTCCGGCCTTGAAGTAACGAAGCAACGTCGCCTATGAGCGATATACGCGAATGAGCCGGATATATAACCGCCCCGCCGTACCACTGTGCCGCCAACGAACGGAGAATTGCCATGAAATATATTACTGCCATTAACGAGGTAAGCCGGGATATACCGCCCGGCATACGGGAAAAGTACGGCGACGCCGCGCTTTTTACCGCTTACGGCTGCGTCCTGCTGGAACGCGAAACCGGCAGGGGTTACTCCTACCGGGCGCTGAACCTGAAAACGGGCCGTATCGCCACCATACACCGCAGAACAAATCCCCTCACGACCTCCGGCGTCGGCGCGATAGCCGAGAAAATCCGGCTGTCTCCCGTCGCTGGCAAGGGGACATACGAGATCGACATGCCGCCCGGCGAAAACCTGCTGCGTGACGGCCTCACGGGGATTCTGCACCATATCTTTGAAACCATACTGCCCGAGCATGGCTACGGCGTCCGGGAAAAGCAGATAGAGCTTGCCGCCCATATCCTTGAAGCCATCGGCAAGCGGGCCATATCGCTGTCCGAGGCAGAGGTCGGCACGGGCAAGACACACGCCTATATAATAGCCGCCGCGCTTGCCAAGCGGGGCCGCGTCAACGATTTCTGGCTGCGCGGGCATTATAAAGGCCAGAGCTACGCCGAGAGCGCCTACATGCCCGTGGTCATATCCACGTCCAGCATCGCGCTCCAAAACGCCATCGTCCGTGACTATATACCCGGTATATCCCGCATACTCATGGAGCATGGCGTTATCAAGGAACCGCTGACCTGCGTAATCCGAAAGGGCCGGGAGCATTATATCTGCGAAAAGAACCTGCGGGCCTTTTACGCCGACACCGACAGGCGCACGAAACGGCTGATCGCGCCGCTGCTGAAAGAGGACGCATCCATCGACCTTGCCGACGCGGACAGCCTCACGGCATACATGAAGCGGAAAATCGGCGTTTCGGGACGCTGTGACGAGAACTGCCCGCACCGTGACGAGTGCCGCTATTTGCTCCACATGGAGCATGTTCAATCCAACAAGCACGATTTTCAGGTATGTAACCATAACTATTTCCTCGCCGACGTACTGCGCCGGGCCGAAAACGGCCATCCGCTCATACCGCATTATCAGGCAGTTATCATTGACGAGGCCCACAAGTTTATCACGGCGGCGCGGCAAATGTACGGCGTGGAGCTTTCAAGCCTTGCCGTACCGGGCGTCGTGGATTCCGTTCTCGGTTTCGTGTACCGCAAGGGCGAGAGCGGCGAGGACGCGCGGGAGCTGGCCTTGAAGCTGGCCGGGCAGAACGAACGGCTGTTTCAGCTACTTAACGACAACATCCCCACGGACAGCGTGGACGAGGAAACGGAGCGGTACAAGACCGTCATGGACAGAACCGCGTCGCGTTATCTGCGGAATATCAGCCGCTTATGTGAGGAATTGTCCGCAACGCTGGCCGCAAAGCCCCTGCTTATCAAGTACAAGGGCCGCCGCGCGCAGGTGCTTCGGGAGCTTACCGGGATTCGGGAGCGGGCCGACGAGCTGGAAAACTACGGCGAGATCGTCTACTGGCTGGAAAGGCCGGAGGAAAAGCACCTGACGGAACAGGTAATGCCGGTTGAAACGCTGCTGTGCGCTATTCCCAAGCATCTGAGCGACATGTTGTACCGGGATTTATGGAAGAAGGGAATCCCTGTTATCCTGACCTCCGGGACGCTCTCGGCGGCGGGCAGCTTCGAGCATATCAAGCGTAAGACTGGCCTTGACCGGGTGCGCCTCCTGATGGAAACCAGCAAGCCGTCGCCCTTTAACCACCGGGAGAACGCGCTGATCTACGTCAGCGAAACCATGCCGTTCCCCGACATCAAGAACCGGGACTACATCATGGCCGCCGCTGACGAGACTGAAAAGCTGATACGGGCCGCTCACGGCCATGCCGCGCTGCTGTTCACGTCCTACAAGGCGATGGATATGGTCTATGAAATACTGGAGGGCCGTGGCATAGGCTTCCCCATGTTCCGCATGGACAAGGGCGGCGTCAGCGCCATTGACCGCTTCCGTGAGAGTAAAAACGGCGTCCTGTTCGCGTCCGGCGCGATGTGGGAGGGCATAGACCTCCCCGGCGACGTACTTTCCATGCTGATGATCGTCAAGCTGCCGTTTGCCGTTCCCGACCCCATCGCCGAGTACGAGCGGACGCTGTACAACGATACTGTTGAGTATATAAACTGCGTCGTTGTCCCGGAAATGATTATCAAGCTCAAACAGGGCTTCGGGCGGCTGATACGCCATGAGAACGACACCGGCGTCGTGGCGCTGCTGGACAGCCGGGTACGGGTGAACGCCCCATACCGGGGCCGGGTGCTGCGCGCGTTGCCGGATTGCGCCGTAACGTCCGACATCGCGGACGTGGAAGCGTTCATACAAATAAAGAAGGGGCCGGATTACTTCATGTAGTCCGGCCCTTTCGCTTTTGGAAAGGAGCGCGGTTATGCGGGAAATGACACTGGAACAGATGAAAAATGTGGATATACGCACCGTTGACCCGGCCAGCCTTACGGACATCCGGGATATTCAAGTCAATCCCGGTCAGTCCAAAGAGGAACGGATGCGGGATTTCGTGCGGCAGATCGGAAACCCCTACTGCTTCCGGGTGGGCAATGTGGCCGTCAAGGTGAGCTTTGCCGAGGGCGGCGCGACATTGGAGGACAGGCTGGAAAGCCTGATGATGAAGCTGTGAGCGCCGACACTCCGACATATTCCCAAGTTGGGAATATGTTGTGCGGATACGGAGCCGGTTGACAACATGGACGCGGTTCATGCTTTATGGTAGCCTATTTACAGGACTATACGGCGAAACCCGGTTGTTTAACGGCTTTTCGGAGAAAAACAACCGGGAGTGATTGTATTGAATAACAACTATATAGAAGATAGCGGGCTGCAAGTGGGCTTTTATGCCCGTGTCGGCAACGCAAGTCAGCTTACGGAGGGTACTTTATGGAAAGCGGCCCTCTATGCCCGTTTGTCCCGTGAGGACGGAGACAAAGAGGAAAGCGACAGCATTTCCAATCAAAAAGACCTGCTCAATTCCTATGTCAAGGGAAAGCAGGATATTGAAGTCGTTTCCGTTTACGAGGATGACGGTTACACGGGCGTCAATTTCCAACGGCCTGATTTTCAAAAGATGATGAACGAGATACAGGTGGGAAATATCAACTGCGTTATCGTCAAAGACCTGTCCCGTCTCGGCAGAAATCATATTGAGATGGGTAAGCTGCTGGAACGCTTCTTCCCCTTCATGGGTGTGCGCTTTATCGCTGTGAACGAGGGTTACGACAGCCTTACCCCCAATCAAACGGACGGCCTTATTATACCGTTTAAGAACCTTGTAAACGATGCCTATTGCGCCGACACGTCACGGAAGATCAGGAGCCAGTTTGAGGTAAAACGCAAAAACGGCGAGTATATCGGCCCTTTTGTGGCCTATGGGTACACGAAAGACCCGAAAGACCATCACCGCCTTTTGATCGACGAGGATGCCGCCCAAATCGTGCAAAACATCTTCGCGTGGAAGATCGGCGGCATGAGCCTGCAAGGAATCGCCAACCGGCTGAATGAAAAGGGCGTCCCGTCACCGCTGGAACATAAAAAGCAAAACGGTTCTAAGTACAAAACAAAGTTCCAGGCTAACCCCCGAGCGGTTTGGACGCCGGTGGCCGTAGGGCGTATCCTCAAAAATGAATTATATGCCGGTGTTCTGACGCAGGGCGCTACTACCACGCCAAACTATAAAGTCAAAAGACGGATAATGAGGGCCGTGCAGGAAAGGGTTCGCGTTGAGCAATCCGAATACGCCATCATATCAGCCGAGGACTTCGCGCTTGTCAATACGCTGTTACGCAAGGATACAAGGGTCGCGCCGGGTAGCAATACGGTCTACCTTTTTTCCGGTATGCTGTATTGCGGTGATTGCGGACAAAACCTTGTCCGTAAGAACGTACCGAGCAGTAAACAAAAAAACGTGTACCATATCTGCTCGACCTACAAAAAGGGAAAGGGCTGCAAAAGTCACTCTATCAGCGAAAAGGCGCTGTATGAGGCTGTGTTTCATATGGTGACGCTGCATATCCGCGAGTGCGCGAAAATCGGAGAGGTTCTGGCGTTTATCGGGGATATGCCGATGCAGCAGATTAACGCGCAAGGGATTCAGCGGCAAATTGAGGCGAAAAAAGCTGAGGTCGCCAAGTTGGGCCGCCGTCAAGTCAGGCTGTTTGAGGATTATGATGATGGTTTGATGAATCGGGATGAATACACCAACATGAAAGCGATATTCTCGGCCCAAGCTGACGAAGCGGAAAAGGCGCTGGAGCTTCTTATGCAGGAGCTTGACAATATCATCCATAATCGCACGGAAAACAGCCGGTGGATTGAGCATTTCAAGAAATATCACAATCTGCAAAGCCTGACGCGGAGCGCGGTTGTAGAGTTAATCGAGCGCATTATCGTCTACGAAGGCGGTAAAATTGAAGTCGTGCCGCGTTACAAGGCGGATTTTGAGGATGCCCTGCGCTATATCGAATCCCTGTCTGCCGACAGCCTTTCTTCCGAAAGGAGGGCGATGTAAAGTGGCGCGTAAGAGCAGAAAGACAATCGAGGGAAATCCGCAGGCCACGCCGATTGCTGAAACGGTTTATAAAACCGGCGTATATGTCCGGTTATCCATTGAGGACACGCGGGATGGCGAGGGCGGCTCGTTGGAAGATCAGATAAGGCTGGGAGAAAAGTATGTGAACGAGAGGCCGTATTTGAAGCTGACCGGCGTTTATGCGGATAACGGCCTGACCGGAACAAACTTTGAGCGGCCGGACTTTGAACGGTTGATGGACGATGTTAGAAAGGGAAAGATCAACTGTATCGTCGTAAAGGATTTATCGCGGTTCGGGCGTAACTACATTGAAGCCGATCATTTCATCGAGAAGGTGTTTCCGTTCCTCGGCGTTCGGTTTATCGCAATCGGCGACGGCTTTGACAGCCATGACCCGCGCTGTAACGGAGACGGGCTTACTATCGCTGTGAAAAACCTGATAAACGACATCTATGCCAGGGATATTTCACAAAAGTGCAAGACGGCTTTGAATCGCAAGATGAAAAAGGGTGAGTTTCTCGGCAGCTACGCGCCGTTTGGGTACGCAAAATCCCCCGAAAATAAAAACCGTCTCATTGTTGACGAGGAAGCCGCCGCCATCGTGCGCGACATATTCAGATGGAAACTGGAAGGTATGACGATTGCGGGTATCACAAAAAAGCTCAACTCGCTGGAGATTCCCTCGCCCTCCACCTATCGCCGCGTGAAGTACCCCACAAAGAGCAAAAAGCCCGTCAAAGATGTAAAGTGGCAGGAAAATGTCGTGAGGAAAATGCTCACCAATATGATGTACCTCGGCCATATGGTCAACGGTATGTCCGTGACGCACCCCGAACATGGTTACACAACCGAAAGGCTGCCTCGGGAGCAATGGATTGTTGTGGAAAACACGCATGACCCTATTATTGACGCGCACGATTTTGACGCCGTAGCCGACATGCTGCGGGAAACGTCTGAGCAGTATTACCAAAATACGGGCAAATACGCCCATCTGCCAACGGACGAAAATATCCTTATGGGGCTTATTTACTGCGGAACATGCGGCAGGGCGCTGAAACGGATGCGAAACGTCTCTTTTAACCGGGACTATATCACGCATACCTATTTCTGCCGGTACTGCGGGAGCTATGAAACCGAAGCCTCGCGCGGCGGGAAACGGATAAAAGAGCCGGAACTGATCGACGCCGTAAATGCCATCATCAGAAAACAGGCGGACTTGTGCATTGAGAAGGAACGCCTCTTTGAGCGTATACGCGCATCCAGCGCCTTCGTCGGGACGCGCCGCAGCAAAGACGCCGAGATCGAATCACTGCGTCAGGAGATACGGCGTAAAGAGACGCGGCTTGTTACCTTGTGCGCCGACAAATGCGACGGCCTGTTTACCGCGAGCGAGTATCTCCAGATGAAACAGGAATATGAGCGTGAAAAAGCGGCTCTCGCCGCCAAGTTAGAGGAATTACTGGCCGAGCGGGAGCGGTTCTCGCCGCGTATCGCGGATGACAATAAACACATCGCGGCGTTCCGCGAGTTTTACGGTGAAAAGGCTTTGTCGCGGGATATGCTTCTTTCTCTGGTGGAGCGGATTGAGGTCGCAAGCGATAAAGAGGTTTCTATCATATTTAAGTATGAGGACGAGTTTAAGGCTTTCGCAGCCGCCGTCATGGAAAGCGAAGCGTTCATAACACGGGATAGAGAGGCGGTGGCCATATGACGGACAGACCGATGCTTGCCCTTTATTTAAGGGTTTCCGCAGACGACGGCAGTATTGGCGACAGCATAAGCATCGACGGTCAGCGCGATTTGCTCTCCGCATATGTCAAAGGCCACCCTGAACTGAAAGAATGGGAGCTTGCCGAGTTTTCCGACGACGGATACAGCGGCACGAATTTTAACCGGCCCGGCGTTAAAAGGCTTTTAGAGCTTGTTCGCCGCGGTAAGGTGAACGGCATCATCGTCAAGGACTTTTCTCGGTTTGGACGCAATTACATTGAGGTCGGGGACTATCTGGAACAGATTTTCCCCTTCCTCGGCGTCCGTTTTATCTCCGTGAATGATGCCTTTGACAGCGCGAAAGCTGAATGTGTCGCGGGTGATCTCAATATCGCGTTTAAGAACCTGATTCACGATTACTACGCAAAAGACATATCCGGCAAGCTCCGCGCCGTTTGGCATTTGAAAAAGGAACGCGGGGAATATATTTCGCCCATTGCCTTTTTCGGATATAATAAAGACGAGAACGACAAGCACAGGCTGGTGATTGACGAAAAAGCCGCCGCCATCGTCCGGCGCGTGTTCACCCTTATACTCGCCGGGAATGGTACGAGACAGACCGCGCGAATACTAAACAGCGAGCGTGTACTGACGCCGGGCGCGTACAAGAGAATGAACGGCTGGAAATGCAACGGTCAGAAGCTATCTGAAAATAATCCGTGGACGGCCACTACCGTTTATAAAGTTATACGGGATATGCGGTATACCGGCTGCATGGTCAACGGCAAGAGGGCTTATGACACCATAGCCAGCAAAAAGTTCCGCCTTTTACCCCGTGAGCAATGGATTATCCGGGAAGGAACGCATGAGGCCATTATCTCAAAAGAGGATTTTGAAAAAGCCCAGCTTTGCATAAAGAGAACGGCGAAAACCACGCAGAGCAAAACCCAACATCCGTTGTCCGGCAAGGTTCGGTGCGGTGTTTGCGGCTATATGATGCAGGCCAGCGCCGACAAGCATCGGAAATACAGGTGCAGGCGGGCGCAATACGCGGAGCCGGGTGCGTGTTTTGCCGGGGCCATTCCTCTGAAAACCATAGAGGATGCGCTGCTTGCCTCGTTCGACACTCTTATAGGGGCTTTTACGGATAAAGAGAAAGTGGAAGCAGCAAGTCACCGTAATTATGTAGGTTCACAGGTAGATAGCATTGAACAGCTCCGGCTACTGCAAAGAGATATAGCGGCTGATAAGCGGAAAAAGATGAGCCTCTACGATCAGTATTGCGATGAACTCATAACAAAAGAGGATTATCTTAGGCAACGAGACGTTATCGACGTTCATCTTCGGGGGCTTGAGGAACGGACAATCGCCTTAGAAAAAGAGCAGAAAGACAATGAGCCGGAAAATCCTGCAATCGAACTGCTTAAAGAAGCTGATTTGTCGGCTGGGCTGACCAGTGAGCTTGTTGACGGGCTGGTAGATCGGATACTTGTTTATGACGATAAGCGAATAGAGATCGTATGGAAGTTTACCGGGTATCCATCCGCTATTAAGACGATGCAGGGAGAGGAGCTTGTCTATGAAACGGCGTGATAAGCTGACGGCGGTTTACTGCCGAGTGGCGCAGCCAGATGATTTTGCGACACATATGCAAAAAGTTCATATGAGACAGTTTGCGGAAAGTCAGGGTTACAACGGTGTTGTGTATTATCTGGACAACGGATATAGCGGATTATCTTTCGAGCGTCCCGCGTTCCTTAAAATGCAGAAAGACATACAGGCTGGAAAAATTCAGCGAGTTATCGTAAATAGCCTTTCAAGGATAGGCCGAGATTGTTTCAAAGTGCATAGCTGGTTGAAGGAGACGCAAAGGATGGGTATTGAGATTTTATCGTTAGACGGTTCCCATATGGCGCTGAGGTTGTTTGGATAAAAAATATTAGTCCCTACTTGACAGCATCTTATGATGAA
>Ga0153920_1000389_pt1 | contig 18219 bp, 14 predicted proteins | sample TSNJ004MetaG_FD_104713 | JGI IMG/M metagenome (GOLD analysis project Ga0153920, IMG submission 104713) | Attine ant fungus gardens microbial communities from New Jersey, USA - TSNJ004 MetaG | ecosystem: Host-associated > Fungi > Mycelium > Unclassified | place: USA: New Jersey, Brendon T. Byrne...
ACTCCATTTTTCAACAATTTAATTTTGCCGAATTTATCTGCCATTTTTACAAATGTGCTTTTCGGGTTGTCGTCTATAAATTCAAATAATTCTTTTACATTTGAATTCTCAGGAAGCTTGAGTGGAGTTTTTCCGGATTTGTTTCTGACTTGCACTAAAAATCGCTTATCTGCAAGTATTTTCGGATCTAAATTTACGTTAAGATTAAATAATTTGTTCGCAGTTTTATCAAGAAATTTAGCGATATAAATCGGCGCGATGAAGTTTAAGAACATCATGCCGGACATTTTGAATGCAACATCCAACGCTTCATTTTTGTTTCTTGCCGTTCCAACCCTTCCGACTGCGTATCCACCGTCTGTTACAATCATTTTGTCAACAACAGAGAAATTCGCGAGTGTAGAGTTTAAACCGCCGCCGAATGATACATCTTTTCCTTTTGATAAAGAAAAATTCTTAAATGTGTCCTTGTCTTGAGCATTATTCATAAATTGGTATTTTTCTTTAGACTCTTTTTCCCTTTGCTGAGCAATTTTTTTACCTGATGAAGCAAATACAAGTTTTGGCAAAACATAACCCATCAATGCAATCGGAATAGCGGTTGATGCGATGAATTTCCCGGCTATCAATTTTTCAAATTTCGGTCTGTTATTTTTTACTTTTTCCAAGTCTTTAAGGGCATCCTCGGCATATTGCTTGAACGTTTTGTTATTGAGATTTAACTCTGCGCCCTGGTATTTTCTTGCTTCTTTGAGGTTTTCGATATCTTTTTCGTAGTTTTTGTTAAATAATTTGTTAAAGAAAACCGAAACTTTGTTCTCCTTCTCTATACCGTCATTAAAGAGTTTAAGGTTTACATCAGGATTAAAATTCTGTTTTTGTATAATTTTTTGGGCGATTTTATCAACTAAAGGTATTCCGCCGAGCCATACAGCGGAAACTGCGTACTCGTCAATAAGACGCTCGCGAGTAGCCAGTTTTGCGATTCCTTTAGATTCTTTGACATTCTGATTGTAAGTCAGAGCGACTTTTGTCGGAATTTCTATTCCGCAGTCTCTGACTAATAAGGGGTATATGCTGTTATTGTTACCGATTGCCGATATTATATTTGTGATTGACATAATGTTTTAGTTCTCCAATTCTTTTGTCTGCTTTGCGGATTGTGCTTAACGGGTCTATGGTTCCGCTTCGCCTCAGCGTCGGATTGACCTCCGCGCAATCCGCAAAAAATAACCTTTCAAGCTTTCTCCTGAAAAGGCCGTTTTTTAGAATTGGTTATTTTGCTTTAAATACTCACTGCACGAGGCACCATCAATTCTACAGCCCTTTCAGGTTGCTATGATGGTTATGATGTAAATTTAAAACAATTATATTTTTCATATTTTTCCCTTTTGATTTTTTCATGCTAACAACAAAGTATTTTGTTGTCAATATAAAAACCGGTAAAATATTTTTTTGCTAGTTGGTTAAAAGATTTTTAATATTTTGCAACTTTTCTTCATCAAAAACTTTTATCAAGATAGTTTTATCTTTTGAAGTTTCACCTTTAATAATTTCTATGGAAGATTTGGGCACTTTAAATTGTTTCGATAAAAATTCAATCAGCGCTTTATTTGCTTTATTCTCAATCGGCTGAGCGGTAACTTTTATTTTTATTATTTCATCTGTAGTAATAATTTCATTTTTTGATGAGTTTGGAGAAATTCTTATTTGTAAAATTAGACCATTTTGCGTATCTTTAAACATAAATAGGCATTACCCCCTTGAAAAAATCAAATAAAATCTGTATGATATTATTATATCATGACTGAAAAACCGCTTTTTGATGAAATAAAACAAAAATTAATTGCTCAAAACCGTGAAGAAGAAGATATCAATAAAATTGAGCAGTCATTTTTATTTGCAAAAAAATTACATGACGGACAATACAGGGTGTCAGAAGAACCTTATATTGTCCACCCTATTGAAGTTGCAAAAATTCTTATAGACTTAAAAGTGGATACAAATACTTTAATAGCTGCATTTTTACACGACATTTTAGAAGACACTGACACAGCGCCGGAAGAAATAGCACGATTATTCGGCGATGACGTTTTAAACCTCGTTCAAGGAGTTACAAAACTCGGGCGATTGCAGTTTAAATCGAAAGAAGAACGTCAAGCTGAGAATTTCAGGAAATTATTTATTGCAATGGCAAACGATACAAGGATTGTATTTTTAAAGCTTGCAGACAGACTTCATAATATGCGGACGTTGAATTTCATGGCAACTAATAAGCAGCAAAAAATTGCCAGAGAAACTCTTGATATTTTCGCGCCGCTTGCAAACAGATTAGGTATCGGTAAAATTAAATCAGAGTTGGAAGATTTATCTCTGAGATATTTAGAACCGGAAAAATATTTTGAAATCGCGCAGCTTGTTTCTCAAACTAAAGTCGAACGTGAAATGACGGTGCAACTTCTTATTGATAAAATTTCAAAAGATGTTAAAAAAAGCGGTATTAACGCGCAAATTACGGGACGAGCAAAACATTATTACAGTATATATAGTAAAATGAAACGCTTGAATATTGCATTTCACGATTTATACGACATTACGGCAGTCCGTGTAATCGTTGATAATGAAAAAGAATGTTATGAGGTTTTAGGGTTAATTCACTCGCAATTCAAGCCGATTCCGGGCAGATTTAAAGATTATATTGCAATGCCAAAAGGAAACGCATACCAATCTTTGCATACTTCTGTTATCGGACCGCGGTCAAAACCGCTTGAAGTGCAGATAAGAACATGGGATATGCATGAGATTGCTGAATTCGGGGTCGCCGCTCACTGGAGATATAAAGAAAAAGGGTCGCAAAAAGCTGTCAGTCAAACCGATAACCAATTCTCATGGATGAGGAAACTTGTCGAATATGAACAGGATATGACAGATGCCGAGGATTATGTAAATTCTGTCAAATTAGATTTGTTCTCCGATCAGGTATTTGCGTTCACTCCAAATGGTGATGTTATAGACTTGCCGATTAATGCAACACCTGTTGATTTTGCGTACAGAATTCACTCTGATGTCGGTAACAGAACAGTCGGAGCACTTATTAACGGCAGAATTACGCAACTAGATACAAAATTAAAAAACGGCGACATAGTTGAGATTTTGACTTCAAAAACTCCAGCACCAAGACTTGACTGGCTGAATTTCGTAGTTACAAAACAGGCATCTTCGAAAATTAAGCAATGGTTTAAGAAGAACAACCGCGAAGACAATATTGAAGTCGGAAAATCTAATCTTGAACATGAATTAACAAAAGCTGTTTTTGACGAACACCACAAAAACGGTGAATTTGAAAAAATTGCAAAACAAATGAATTATCAATCAGCTGAAGATTTATTTGCCGCATTGGGTTATGGAGAAACAACAACAAATAAAATTATAAATAAATTGAAAAAACCTGAACCTAAAAAGTTGGAAGAAAAATTCCATGCGCCTGCACAAAGAAAATCAACTAAAGATATTGCCGGTCTTGAAGGTTTAATGTATTCAATAGCCAGATGCTGTTCTCCTATCCCCGGTGAACCGATTGTAGGTATAGTTACCCGTTCTAAAGGCGTTTCTGTGCATAGGGTTGATTGTAATACACTTGAAGATGTTGATCCTGCAAGATTTATGGATATAAACTGGACCGGCGATAACACAAATAGAACATACACAACTACCATTCGTGTCGAAACTGCCGAAAGAATGGGACTATTAAAAGATATTATCGCTGCGGTTTCTGATAACAATACAAACATCCATTATGCAAACGTTAAATCAAAGAATAATAAAGTCGGTATTATTGAACTCGGGATTGAACTTGATAACATCAATACATTAAAAAAAGTCATATATAGTATTCAGGCAATACCTGACGTCTTTAGTGTAAAACGTATCCAGACATCTTACTCCGGTCAAAACCAGCCCAGAAATATAAACAAACAAAAACAATATAAAAAAAGAAAATAATCTTAATAAATTTGCTAAATTATCATTTCCTGCTACCATAATATTAGTATGATTAAGGTATTATTTATATCGGACAGGGAACCCAAAATCAAAGAATACAAAGATATTTTTTTGAAAAATATCTTTGACTTTTTAGTATACACTAATGAAGCCATCATTCTTGACCTGATGAAAATTAATGCTCCTGATATAATTATTCTTGATGCAGAAACAGCATCATATGAAATCAAATCTTTAATTAAAAAAATTAAATCATATTCGGAAAATTCTATTCTAATACTATTAACATCCGATGATTCTCATATCAAGGATTTAGAAAAACACATAAGCGCAATCATTACGGATAATATGTCAGCAAATATGATACTATCTACAGTTAACATGAATTTGAGAACGAAAAATTCGCTTGAAATGCTTTCTGATACAAACAAAGATTTAGCAGACAGTTTATATCGTTTAAATGCTCTTTATGATACCAGTTCTAAATTTGCAGGAACTCTAGATAAAGAAAAATTGATAAACTATATGATTGAAGGTATGGATAAATCATTGAGTTTTTCATTAACCTGTACTCTATCATTCTGTACCGGAAATGAACCTGTTTTACTTTTGAATTCATTATATGAAATATCGGATGAGTTACTGAGCGCGATAAAATTACGCATCGTTTTAAATTATAACTCTATTTTTGAAAATAAAGATTTACCTTATAGAATTGAAGCCGAGAATTTAAAAGTAATTAAAAATGTAAAATATCCGGCAAACAGATTTACGTTTAACCTGTTCAGATACGACAATATGTTTGCTTCAATTAGTCTTGGCGATGATTTTTTCGGATGCATTGAAATATTCAAAGACGCGCCGTTTTCAAATGAAGATTCAACCTGTTTTCAAACGCTTGCGCAGCAGGTAGCTCTGCCATTAAAAAGCGCCTCCTTATATCAGGAAATTATTGAAACAAATTTAAAACTGGAAAAACTTGAAAGATTAAAGTCCGAATTTATCTCAATTGTTTCTCATGAATTGAGAACTCCTTTGACATCTATTAAGAACTCCCTTGATATACTTCTCAGCGGAAGATGCGGCGAACTTGACAAATCTGCTGACAAATTTATTTCTATGGCAAGAAGAAATGTCCAAAGATTATCGGGTATTATAAATGATTTGCTGGATTTATCAAAAATAGAAGCAGGAAAAATGGATTTCCACTTCTCGGATATAAATGTCCAAACTGTCATTGAATATGTAAAATCCACACTGAATGAAATCGCAAATTCAAAAAATCTTACGCTTTTGGCAGAAGAATCCGAAAACCTTCCGCAAATTTATGCTGACTCGCAAAGACTTGAACAGGTATTAACAAATCTTGTTTCAAATGCGATTAAATTCACTACCGAAGATAAAAATATTACAATAAAATCCTCATTGATTAATGCAAAAAATATTAATGTTCCAGAATGTTTTGAAAATGAGGCAAGCAAATTAAGCGGAGATTATATTCTCGTAACCGTTGAAGACGAAGGTATCGGACTTGCGGAAAAAGACTTTATGCAGGCATTTGATAAATTCGGTCAGATTGAAAATTCTTTATCCCGTAAAGTAGGCGGGTCAGGATTAGGACTCCCTATTGCGCGGCAGCTCTTAGATGCTCATGACGGTATGGTATGGTGTGAAAGCGAATTAGGAAAAGGTTCAAAATTCAAGTTTGTAATTCCTGTTTCTAATGAGAAAACAAAATATTCTGTTAATCACAAACAGCTGCTCCAAAAAGCAAAGGCTGAAAATACCACTCTTGCAACTATTTCTTTAAAAGGCAGCAACACCCTAATTAATAAAATAATTTCAGATGAAAATATAATAAATAAAAAATATCTTACTAATTCTTTAATCGAAAAAGAAAATAAGGATTCTTTGTTTGTTTTCGATATTCCTGACGGAGACCAATTTTCTGCCGAATTCATAAAAAAACAAATTGACAATTATGTTAAAAATGAAGATGAAATCAAATATTCCTGTGAAATAACGCCCTAGTATATAAGATATGTTATTAGTACCAAACATAATGTTTGGATTATACGTATTGTCATCCTGAACTTGATTCAGGATCTATCAATGTTGATATTCTAATAATCTTTGTAACGTTCATTTCTTTCTCTTTCCCTCCTCCAAATTTGATACTCAATCAAATTTGCGGAGTCCTTGAGTAAAGAGAAAGAAACGAACCAAAGAAAGAGAAAACGCGACCAAAAAATAAAGCGTCAGAAACTACGTTTCTGAAACTTCCTTGAGTTAAACTTACTGATTCGACCTCATCGAAGTGAGCAAAATAGCGTCACTACGTGACTAGGGTACTTTTTGTCGGCACAAAAAGTACCTATAAAAATATTAGATAGGTACTTATAACATATATTATGTAAAAGTGTTATGTATATGTGATTAAATTCAGTTATCCATTTTACAAAATGTTACATAGTACAAGAAGATTTTATATATGTTATAATGTACTTATATAGCTATAAAAAGGTTAGGGAAATATGAAGAAAATTCTTATTGTTGACGATGAACAAGATATAGTTGAAAGCTTAAAATTTGTTTTAGAAGCAGCAAACTATGCTTGCTATTGCGCTTATAACGGAGAAGACGGTTTAAAATTGGCAAAAGAAATTATACCTGATTTAATTATCCTTGATGTTATGATGCCAAAAATTAACGGCTACAAAATAAGCAGGCTTTTAAAATACGACAGCAAATACAAAGATATACCTATCCTAATGGTTACGGCGCGCTCACAGGAAGAAGATAAGCTTATAGGCGAAGAAACCGGTGTGGATGAATATATTACAAAACCTTTTGATCTTGATGAGGTTGTCAAAAAAGTAGATGAGTACTTGAGCAAATCCAAACTTGAAATAAACAATTAAAAAATAATGAGTAGCGCAACAAACAAAACAGATGCGAGCGGCTAAATCAAAAAAGTTCTGAAGTAAGTTCTTAACAATATACAGCGAGAACAAGGCGGTAGTACAAAAATCGTAAGCACGGACAAAAAAGAAAAATGGATGCAGTAACTAACAAGACACTTGAAAAACTTAAATATGACTTGGTAAGAGCAGGACTTGTCCAATATGAAACTATTGAACAAGCTGAAGAAATTGCCAATGCTCAAAACATCAATATAGGTCAGGCTTTGATAAATTCCGGCGTAATAACCGAAGAAACTATTTTGAAATTTTTAGAAGAAAAATTACACATTCCATACGTGAATCTTGATGATTACACTCTTGATAAAAATTGTTTAAAGTTAGTGAATTTTTCTGATGCAAAAAGATATAGAATTATTCCTTTATTTAAAATTGAGGATACTTTAACGGTTGCAATGGCAGACCCCTTGGACTTATTTGCTATCGACAAGATTATAGAAACCGCAGAATGCTCAATTGAACCGGTCATATCCTCAGAATCAAGCATATATAAAAAAATCGATGAATATTACAAATCAGATATAATTGTAGGTGAAATTTTTACGGATGAACAAACCGATTATGACTGGAGAGAAGAATTACACAGCGAAGATTTGAGCGATAATCATATTCAAAAAATCATTCGCGCCATTTTAAAACAAGCAATACTTGAAAACATACACGAAGTTACATTTCAACGTGAAGACAATGGCTTCGAGGTTAATTTTAAAAAACAGGGAGAATCTTTTAATAAAGGAAATATTCCTCAAGTGCTAACATCCTCTTTCGTCGCCAAACTAAAAACTCTGGCGGAACTTGACCCTTCAGTATCCGAAGTCCCGCAGCTTGGCAAGCTAAATTTTAAAGTTGATGATATAACGGTAATTGCGAGTATATCAACTTTCCCGACCATTATGGGCGAGAGAATTTTCCTGAAAATTTATAAGCCGCCTCAAAGATTGAATGAGATAATCAAAACAGAAAAAAGTATAACCGCTATAAAATCCGCATTATTAAAACCGGGTATAATTTTAGTTTGCGGTTCGCCTTTGAGCGGCAAAACCCATGTTATATATTCACTGCTGATTGAAGCTGCCCAAAAAGATAAAAATAAAAATATTATGACACTTGAAAGTATTGCTAAATATGACCTTGAAAACGTTAATCAATGCGAACTGAATGAAAATATAGGTTTTAATATGGATAAAGCGTCTCGATTTATTGAGTTTCAATCCCCTGATATTATTTATCTTGAAGGTATTAAAACAAAAGAATCCTTTGAATATTTCTCAAATCTTGTCTTTGATAATAAAACAATTATAATGGAATTTTTAGCAAATAATATGGAAGATCTCAGGAACAAGATGTCTTTTTCGGATTTTGAAACATTAAAGTCCATTATTTCGTGTATGATATTTATTCATTCAAAAGACAGTATAGAAGTGTTTGAAACCGAAACCGTTCAAAAATATCTAGCCTGAGAATTTATTTTTTATGTAATCTTCATCATCTGCCCATCCGAGCAAATCAGGATCAATTTTAACAGACTCAATGAATTTTCTTGTTGCAGAATCTTTCACATCAATTCTATAGCAGGGATGTAATTCCTCAATATAACCTTCCCCGACATAATAATCTAAACCAGTATCTTTAGAAATTCTTTCCATAAGATCACGATACTCAAATGGTTTTAAATTAGCTCCATTTATGTAATAAACACTTTTAAAATTTAAATTGTTAATTCGTCCGATATTCATAATTTTTCACGTTATATAAAAAACAAGATTAATCAAAAAGTCTGCAATCAGCATGTAAACCGTAGACAGAATTGCCGCCTGTGTTGTTGAAGTACCGACTTCTTTTGCGCCGCCTCTTGTTTCATAACCCTGTGTTGCACAGATCAATGCTATTAAAATCCCAAAAATTGATGCTTTTAAAAGGCTTATATAAATATCTTTTACTGCAAGCCAGGACCAGACTGAGGCCATATATCTTGCTGGATGAAGATCAATTGTAGCATAGGATACAAACAAACCTCCTGCAATCCCGACAACTTCCGCCAGCAAAACAACCATCGGAACAGTAATTGCTGCCGCAATAATTCTCGGCGCAAAATAATATCCCACAGGATCAACTTTTAATGTTTTTATTGCATCAACTTGTTCCGTTACCTGCATATTTGCAATCTCGGCAGATATAGCAGTTCCGGCGCGCGCTCCGATTGCTAGCGCTACAAAACCGGGGGCGATTTCTCTTATCATTACGATAGCTATCGTTCCGCCTACATACGTATCAGCACCTGACATCAAAAATTGTTTTGCCACCTGAATTGTAATTACAACAGCGGCAATAAATACAATAATAAGTGAAATCGGCAGTGAGTCGTAACTTATTGCCGCAGCCTGACTAATGACTGATGAAAACCTCACCTGTTTTGAAAATAAATATTTAATGCTTTTAATCAGATTTTGGACACATAATCCAAGAAAGTTGAACATTAAAACCTCACACTTTTGGGCTGCTGTTTAGTTATCCTGATTAATCATAAATAGGCATACACCATTTTTTATACTTAGGAACTTTACCGCGAACTACATCAAAGTAAATTTTTTGAAGTTCGGCAGAGATAGGTCCAATTTTGCCTGTTCCGATATTTCTGCAATCACAGCTGACAATAGGACTTACTTGCGCGCCTGTTCCGCAGTAAAATGCTTCATCAGAAATATATAATTCTGTTCTTGAAACCTGTCTTTCCTCTGTTTCAATACCCATTATATCTCTTGCGATTTCGATAATAGTATTTCTTGTAATACCGACTAAAATGCTATCGGTTTTTGTTGTAGTAATTAATTTGCCGTCCTGAACAAGGAATAAATTCATCGCAGAGCCCTCTGTAACATATCCCTGATCGTCAAGAACAATCGCATCATCAAACCCGAAATTATGAGCATCTGTTTTAATCAAAGCCGCATTTGCATAAGAACCGGAAACCTTTGCTCTCGGAGGAATCGCATTGTCACTATTTCTTCTCCAGCTTGAAACACATACTTTCAGACCTTTTGATGTATCTATATAATCGCCCATTTTATTTGTCATAATCATAAATCCGTCAGGATTATCAAATAACCCCGGACCGACTTTTTGAGCCATTTTATAAAGAGTAGGACGAACGTATGTGTCTTCTTTATATTCGTTTTTCTTCAACAAATCTTTTGTGATTTTACAGTATTCTTCAGTAGTATGAGGACTTTTCATATACATGATATTTGCGCTTTTTTGAATTCTCTCATAATGCTCCGGAACACGAAATGCGTATAATTGCTTATCTTCTTCATTCCAGTAAGCTCTTATTCCTTCAAAAACCGAAGTTCCATACCAAAAAGCATGAGTTCTGACGGGAATAGTTGCTTTGCTTGCCTCAATATACTCTCCGTTTATATATACGTACTCTGTCATAATTTCCTCCTTAATCTCTTCTTACTTATAGGATAAATATATCACGAAAGAAATTATAAAGGGAAGTATTTATGAATTTATATTATTTTAAAACGAAACGTTTTTTTGCATCCGGCATTTTTTCATCATTATCTAATGCGGCTTTAACAAATTTCTTTGCGTCATTTATCGGTATCGCAAAACCTATGCCTATATTAGAAATATTATTATCCGGGTTATAAATAGACTGGCTTATACCTATCACTTGACCGGAGGAATTAAGTAAAGGACCTCCGGAACATCCCGGATTTATTGCGGCATCTGTTTGGATACGGCCTTTTGTATAATCAATTCTTGACACTATACCTTGTGTTAAAGTTCCTGCAAATCCAAAAGGATTGCCTATCGCCAGCACTTTTTGACCGACTTTTATATTCTCGGAATCACCAAATTCCACAACATTTAATTCTTTTTTAGGATCAATTTTTAAAATTGCCAAATCTTTATTTTTACCCATTTTTGCAACAACACGCGCTTTATAAATTTGACCGTTATGTGTTTTTACTTCAATATCCTTGCCGCCTTCAACAACATGCGAACCGGTAAGAATTAATCCGTTAGATTTAATAACACAGCCTGTTCCCGCAGAAAATCCATCGGGCAATTGTGCATCTATTGATACTATCGCCGGACTTATTTTTTCATATACGCTTATATTAAGCAGTTCGTCAGGTTCATAACCTTTCGCCATACAAACACCCGTGGTATTCATTATTATTATTGCAAACAGCAGAAATATCTTCCTAATCATTTAGCCCTCACTTTTATTATTAATTATGGAATACACAGTGAGGTTGTCATTATCTATTAATTAAAAAATAAGATTAGTTATTGTAATTCTTACAATTTTAATATATAATTTTCTTATAGTTTTATTTCATATTATAGTATTAAGGAGAAAAAAAATGAGTAGAATGGATTTATTTAGACAACACTTGTCAGAAAAAAGAGCAGTTAAAATTATTGCCGGTATTGATAATTTTGATATCGAGAATATTAAAAAAGTAGTTACTTCAGCAGAAAATTCAAACGCAAGCGCGGTTGATATCTGCGCAAAAGAAGAAATAATTAAAGAAATCAGATCCATGACAGATATGCCGATTTTCGTTTCTTCTATAGTTCCAGAAGAATTAATCAGAGCGGTTGAATTAGGCGCTGATGCCATTGAATTGGGTAATTTCGACGCATTATACAAAAAAGGTATCTCCCTATCAGCTGATGAGGTTCTTGATTTAGCAAAAAGAACCCTTGAGTTAATGGGTAATGACAAAGTATTTTTCTGTGTAACAATTCCGGGTGAAATTTCTGTTTACGAACAAATCGAATTAGCTCGTAAATTAGAAGCAATGGGTGTTGATTTAATCCAAACCGAAGGTCATTTTTCATCTGATGAACAGGCTGACGGCGTTAGAGGATTAATGGAAAGAGCAGAATTAACAATCTCTAATACAATTGAATTATCTAAAAACATTGACCTGCCTATTATGACTGCATCGTCAATTAACTCTGTAACAGCACCTTTTGCTTTCGCTGCAGGCGCCTGTGCAATAGGAGCAGGTTCATGTATTAACAAAATGGATTCCACAATTTCAATGATGGCTACTATAAGAAACTTAGTTGATATTGCAGCTAAAAATGCAGAAAAAGTTATTGAACTTGTTTAGACATTTTTTCATATAAATTAAGGCTCTTGTTGAAAAATGAGAGCCTTTTTTTATTCATTTTCTACATAATTATTAACATGTTATGGTAATTTGAAAGGCTTTTGATAAAATAATCATGAGGGAAGGTGTACTATGGAAATTATTTTAGAAATTTGTTTAGACTTATTATACTTCTTTATAGCGGTATATTCAGTATATTTCTTAGCATTAGCGATAAGAAATTTGAACGACAAGAAATTCAAAATCGAAAAAAGATATGCTCAATATGAAGACAGAGACAATTTAGCGGTTATTATATATGCTCACAACAATAGAACTTCTCTTGAAATATTAGTAAATGAATTAAAGAGACAGGATTACCCTGTTGACAGTTTCAAAGTGTATGTAATTCTTGACAATTGTATTGACGGTTCGGAAGAAATATTCAAAAAAGAACCGTTTATAAACGTTATTAATATAAAAGATGTCGGAACAGTTGGTAAAGACCAAGCTGTTTCTGTTTTATTAGAAAAATTATGTCATGATCAGGGAATTGACTCATACGTATTTATTGACGGCGATAGAAGCATTCCTGCAGACTTTTTGTCAACAGTTAACGCAGGATTGATTAAAAATAATGTACTAAGCGGTGAAACATTAATGGTTACAGACAATTTAGGTCCGATAGATCAAATAAAAGCTGCTTACCAAAAATATCATATGAACTTTATCAGAAAAGCGCGTTCTCTTTTTGGTCTTGCTGCTGCTACAGATTCAGGCGTATTTATTATCAGAAAAGATATTGTTGATAAAATTACAACTGTTGATTTTAAAGATATAAATTCCGAATTAAAATATAGTCTGCTGCTTTCTAAAATTCAGTTTCCTTGCGCATATAATCCTAATATCCAAACATTTGTAGACACAACAAATTATGAATTTAGAAAACCGAGATTATCCGCAAGACTTGAGCTTTTTAAAAATTGCTTCAGCCAAATTTGGTCTAAAAACTTCGTATTTGCAGAACACACATTATCTCTGCTTTATCCGAATATCTGGCTGTTACTTTTTGCTTATGCCGTAGTTTTAAAACATTCATATAACTATTATTTTATAGTTGATTTCAAAATAGTATTATTTACTTTTATGCTTCTGATAATAGGTTTTGGCTTGAGCTTAATAAATGCAAAACTAAATCTCAAAGAAACAGGGCAATTATTCCTGTATCCGGTATATTCTTTATGTCATATAATCAAAAACCTTCCGCCGGTCAGAACAATCAGAAACAAAATCCTTAAAAGAGAAGAACTCCCTGAAGGTACAGAAAAATTAGCCATGGATGTTGTTGTTATGGCTCAAGATAGAGAACTTCCGTGTAAATTGGAATTCATATCTGAATCAGGATTAGCTAAAGTAAGATTTATATTCAAAAATAAAAAATTCACTACGAGCAAACACCTGCGAATGATAGATGCGTTACAGGAATTAAAAGTAAAACTTTTTGAACATGGATTTATTCTAAAAATATGTAATTGCTGCGCTTGTTTTGAATCCAGTGTCGACGGTTCAACCAATATGTTGAAAGGCGTATGCAATAACGATTATCCGAGCCCTTCAATAAAAGAACCAAAACCTACTTTGATATGGAATTCATGCCAGAAATTCGTACCCGGCAAAATCAACAGTTTCATTGAAGAAATTATTGTTGAAGAACCGATTGAGGTATAATTTCACCGATCATATAGATTGAACCGCACACAACAGTTAAAATGTTTTTATCGTGTTCAAATTCTTCCAGAGATTCAAATTTTTTACAGTTAAATTCACAAGACTCCCGTAACTCCTCAAAAGTACAGGAGTTTTTGTTATTAAATCTATGAAAATATATTTCATCTTCCGAAGAAAAAAGTATTTTCATCATTTCATTATAATTTTTATTATTTAAACAGCCAAAAACAAATCGGCGAGTTTTGCCGGGAAAGTAAAAATCCAAACTTTCACGAAGCGCCTTAATCCCATTCACATTATGACATCCGTCAACAATAAGGTAATCGCTTATAACTTGAAATCTTGCCGGATGTTTTACGGTTTTTAATCCCTGTGCAATAACTTCCACTGAAATTTCAGGAAAAATAAGCTTTAATGCGGCTAACACTAACGATAGATTTTCTTGCTGGCATAAACCTTTTAATGCAAGTTCCATTTTTACCGGCTGAGCCATAATCAATAATGAATTACCTTCCTCTGCTTTATTTTGAATTTCCTCATATTTTTCAGAAGTAATCACAGGGCATTCGGGTTTTATAATTCCTGCTTTTTCAAATGCAATTTTTGAATGTGTATTTCCCAGCCGTTCCGTATGATCTAAATCAATATGCGTAATTATCGAGCATAAGTTATTTTTAATAACATTTGTAGCGTCAAATCGACCGCCCAAACCTGTTTCCAGAATCACAACTTTTACTTTTTTATCAGAAAAATATTTAAACATAACCGCCGTTAAAATTTCAAACTCTGTCAAATGAATATTTTCTTTTTCCGATAAATTACAAACCTCATTTACATATTTTGCAAAATCATCTTTTGAAATATCATCTCCGTTTATTTTTATGCGCTCTGTATATTCATAAATATGCGGACTTGTATAGAGTCCGACTTTCATACCTGCCTTATCCAGGATTGATGCAAGCATTGCGCAAACAGAGCCTTTTCCGTTTGTACCTGCGACATGAATATATTTCAAATTATCCTGCGGGTTGCCTAAATTATTTAATATTGAAGCAATTCTTTCCAAACCTAAATTAATATAGAACTTTCCGCTTGAAGTTAAAAGTTTTACGGTATTTTCATATTCAAGAATCATTATTTTAATTCACCGTCCGCGATTTGTTTTAGTTGGGAAATAATTTTTTCCGTGCCGTCAAATTTTGCCAATTTTAATGCGTTTTCCTGAAGATTTTTTAATTTATCTTCATCATCTGTCAGAGAAAGAACTGCTTGTTTAAGACTCTGTTTTGTAATCTCCGAGTCTTCAATGTAAAGTGCAGCTCCTGTGTCAACCATATATTTGGCATTTTTTCTTTGATGATCAGACGCCGCATGTGGATAAGGTATCAAAATTGAAGCCAGTCCGCTGGCACAAATTTCCGACAAACTTAAAGAACCCGCCCTTGAAACAGCGATATCACTTGCTTTTAAGACAGAAACCATATCATCAAAATAAGGTCTGACAATCAAATTTTTATCACTCTCGTAATTTGGATATATTCTTATTAACTGTTCAATAACACGTTCAAAATTCTTTTTTCCTGTTTGAAAAATAATCTGCATGTCTTTTTCTTGGGATAAAAATTTTAATAATTCCACTGTTGCATCATTTATTGTCCTTGCACCTTGTGAGCCGCCCATAACACATAAAGTCAATTTATTTTTTAGCCCTAAATTTTCGCGTGCATTTTCTTTTGATAAAGTCTTGAATTTATCTCTTATAGGATTCCCGTTTACAAAAATGTTTTTATTTTTTATATAATCTTTAGCGACTTCAAATGCAAGCGAAACAGCCGCCGCATCTGAAGAAAATTTTCTTGTAACCAAACCCGGCATTGCATCACAATCATGCAGCATAAAAGGAACTCTATGTTTGCCGCCGCGTGCAAACAGCATTGCTGCCAGTAAAGGCGGAGCAGATACATACCCCCCTGTACCGATAATCGCATCCGGTTTGTATTTACTAATATAAAATTTGCATTTTATGCTTGCAATCATAAGATTTATCAGCCATTTTATACACTTTAGACCAAATTCTCTCGGCATTCCCTGTATATTGATATCAAGAAACTTATAGCCTTTTTGTTTTGATATTTCAAACTCAAGATTTTTAGGATTGCCGATATAATAAATGTCTTGCGTACTGCTGTCTTTCAGTAATGCGTCCGCTATTGCGATTGCAGGGTAAATATGACCGCCGGTACCGCCGCCGGTTATAAAATAAGTATATTTTTTTTGGTTTTCATCAGACATTAGCGCGATTCCTTATTTTTTTTATTCGTTTTTTAGAAATATTCAATAAAATCCCGACCATCCAGAGTGAAACAATCAGCGAAGACCCGCCGTAACTTATAAACGGCAGAGGCACACCTGTTGTCGGGAGGAATGAACTTGCAACACTCATATTCATAAACGCTTGAAATCCGATTGAAAAAGTTAAACCGATTGCAAGTAATTTACCATACATATCGGGACATCTTGCCGCTATTAAAAATCCGCGGTGTATAAAGGTAAAGAATAATCCGATAATTAACACACAACCGACAAATCCTAATTCTTCAGCAATTACAGCAAATATAAAATCCGTATGACATTCCGGCAAATAAGATAATTTCTGGATAGATGCCCCATATCCGACTCCGCTCAGCCCTCCGGATGCGAATGCTATCAAAGATTGTATAATATTATAGCCTGACCCGAGCGGATCTAAATCAGGATTTCGCCAAGTTTTTAAACGCTGGAGCTGGTAAGGCTTAATAATAGTGGCAGCCGCTATAACAATAGCCATAAAACCTGCGCCTATACAACTGAAGAACAGTTTCAACGATCCTCCTGCCGCCAAATACATTACAACTGAAGTTGCAAGCAGTAATATAACCATGCTTAAATTCGGTTGAACAAAAATAAACGCAAGCATTGCTATAATCGGTATGAATGCCCATACCCATTTTTCCTGATCTAATAAATTTACATTGTTTTTAAACGCGCTTGCAAGCAATAAAACAACTGCAGGTTTAGCGAATTCCGACGGCTGTAATTGGAAACCTAAAACACTTATCCAACGTTTTGCACCATTTACAGTAACCCCTAAAGGAGTAAAATCAACCAGTATTAATGCTGTTAAAATAGTCAGCATAAATACTAAATTCCACGACGGCAGTTTTTTATAATCATAATTAGTAAAAAATCTTAATCCGATAAAACCGACAATAAAACATAAAAACTGTTTAAGAAGGAACTGAAGAGGATTAGAACCTTCGTCAAGACATTTCGGCGCAGTTGCTGAGAATATTGCAAGAAAACCTATAATAACAAGAAATGCAACAACAACCAACAGCGTCTTGTCCGGTGCGGAGATAATAACGCTCTGAACAGGTCTGTCATTATTATGTCCTTTCGGAGTTTTAGTCGGACTTTGATAAGACATATTCTTTAAAAGCCTCTCCTCTTTCTTCATATCCGCTGTACATATCAAAACTTGCACACGCCGGCGATAATAATATCACGTCAGGATTAAGCGAAATTGCTTTATCAACGGCTTCTTCCACTGATGTTGCTTTTTCTGTATTCTTGAAACCGCTCATTTGTAGATTTTCTTCAAATCTTTGTGCAGCTTCTCCGATAAGAATCACCTTAGAAATATGTTCATTCACCGCCTCGCAAAAATCTTTTAAATCAGTATTCTTATCGCGGCCGCCGGCTATTAACACTACATTTTTATCCTTAAATGATTTGACTGCAACAATTGCGGCCTCCGGATTTGTTGCTTTTGAATCGTTATAAAATTCTATCCCGTTAAATACGGCAAATTTCTCCATTCTGTGCTCAGGAACATTGAATGTCATAATTGCTTCTCTTATTTTATCATTTTCCATTCCTTCAAGCTTTGCGCAAATAACTGCGCACATTATGTTTTGATAATTATGTTCGCCTATAAGCGGACAATCTTTTGTGTGAATAATTTTTTCTTCAACATTCTTTCTTTTGAAAATAATTTCGTCATTTTTTATGTAACAGCAATTCTCGCCTTCATCTTTTCCGAAAAAGAAAATTTCTCCGTCACATACTTTTGAAAACTCTACTAATCTTTCATCCATAGCATTCAAAACAGCAAAAGCAGCATCTTGAGGGAGTTGAAAGATTTTTGATTTTGCTTTGAAATAATTTTCTATACCTTGATGCCAATCCGTATGATCGGGTGAAAAATTTGTCCATACTGCGATTTGAGGCTTAAAAGACGGACTCATTTCAAGTTGATAAGAGCTGCATTCACATACAAAATAATCAATAGGTTCATTCAATAAATCACACGGCGGTTTTCCGTAATTCCCGCATGCAACCGCCTTATATTC
>Ga0153920_1000393_pt1 | contig 18174 bp, 14 predicted proteins | sample TSNJ004MetaG_FD_104713 | JGI IMG/M metagenome (GOLD analysis project Ga0153920, IMG submission 104713) | Attine ant fungus gardens microbial communities from New Jersey, USA - TSNJ004 MetaG | ecosystem: Host-associated > Fungi > Mycelium > Unclassified | place: USA: New Jersey, Brendon T. Byrne...
AAAAGGTGATCCTTGATGTTGAGATTTTAGAGCTTAGACACTCCTATTTTCCCAAGTCCGGATCACTTTTTCGTCTTAATGACGCTTAATGACACTCCCGCGATGAAACCACCGGGCTAGGGGGTTGTTCCCGCGCAGGTAGCGGATTGTGTCGCTTTCGTGCACCACGACTGCCTGCACTCCGACTGGGTGCCCTGGTGCGCGCCAGTAGGACTTCCGTCCTTTTGGTGGGTTTTCGTCGTGGTCGTGTACCCATTGGGCGGTGGTGAGGATTTCCTCCCATGCTGGCAAGTTGTCGCTGGGGGTGGCTACACTGGAGGTATTCGTGGTTGCCTCTTTGTTGAATGCCCCACCGTTCCCAGCGGTGGGGTTTTCTTTTTGCGGGTTAGGCATTTCCGGCACCGCCCTGGATGATTCCGGCCAGGCGGGTGCGCTGTTCTGGGGATAGTGGGGGCGCCTCGGCTACGATCTTTTCGATGTACTGGGCGATTTTGGCGGCGGCGAGGTCGCGGCGGGCTTCGGTTTCTGCGGGCTTGTTGCCTGAGCGGATGGCTACGCCTAGGCGGCTGCGGGCTTGGAAGATGGTGGGGGCGCTCATTGGGGGCTCCTGGGGTCAGTAATTGATCCCCTCGGCTCCCACGGCTTGCACGGGCCCGATCCCTGGCGTTACGTGGTGATGAGGTGCTTTTGCCTTCTGCTCACATGGGTTTTCGTTTCCCCCGTAATACCGTCGGGCTGGGCTACGGGGCTACTTGTGCTTATAGCTTCGCATATGAAGTTCTAGGTTTCCACCCATGTCAGCACACGTTTACAGCACCCCCCATGCCGCCACGGAACGCCTGGTGTCGGTGGGTATGGCTGGGGGTGGCTGAAAACTTTTTTTGTGACTACTGCCGCCACTCCAGGGTCACAGACTCAGGATCAAATGCACGTTGTCCCCGCCGCACGCCTTCCAAGGTCACCCGCTCAAAAAGGGCCTTCAGGACGACCCGCTGCGCGAGAATATCCAAGCGGTCCCATTTTTCGGCTACGTCGTCAGGCCCTATCAGACCGACAAGCGGGGACTGCTGGGTAGCCGTCGTTATTTCCTCCTCCAGCGCCTGTATGCGCGCCTCCGCCGCCTTGGTAATAATGGCCAACTGCCCGGCCTGTATTGCATCGTCAGCGAACAGTTGGGCAGCCTCCTGAAGCTTGATCCGTTGCGCGGTGACTTCCGCGCGGAGCTTTGCCACATCCACCTCGGGCCGCTCCGGCGCCAACAAGTCCACCGCGTCAGGCCGGGAAAGGCGTGAGATGATGACAGCTTCAACATACGCGTCTATCCGTTCAGCGTCTCGCGTCAGGTCGCCCTGCGCTCCGCACTTGTATACACGTCTCCCCTTGGCGGTACGCGAAGTGCCGACTTTTGCGCCGCAGCGTCCGCAGTGGGCTATGGAGCTGAGCAGGAATTTTATGGACCGGTCTTGAACTGTGGAGCGGTTCGGGTCGGTCAGGACAGCTCGGACAGCTTGCCAGATATCCTCCGAGACGATGGCCGGCCAGGTAGCTGGGTATCGCTGCCCTTTATAGACCCTGATGCCGGCGTAGCGGGGGTTTAACATCGTTCGGCGGGCTGTATTTCCTAGCCACTGCCCGCCCATAGTGGTGGTGGCTCCTGCATCGTTGAACTTGCGGGCGACGGCCCTAGTGGATGCGCCGGCTAGGACCATGGAGTAGGCGTCGCGGAGTAGGGCGGCCTCGGATTCCACAAGGTCAATGCCGTTGCTCGCGTAGCCGAAGGCGCGGCGGGCCGCATGGGGGCGTCCCGCCTCTGCGCGCTGGAGATTGGCGCGCTGCTGCCGGTCAGACTTCACTTCGATTTCGTGACGTGCGGCCGAGGCCATCGTGTCAGCCACCAGCCGGCCTGATGGCGTGGACATGTCGAGGTCTGAGCCGCGGACCAGGGAGACGGTGATTTCAGCCTTTTGGCAAGCTTCGATTAAGCGGACTTCATCGGTCCGGTTGCGCGCCAGGCGGTCGAAACTCCAGGCAATAACACCGTCCAGTTTTCCGGATTCAATGTCTGCGAGTAGCTTCTCAAAGGCGGGGCGGTGGCGCTTCCCGGCGGCTGATATGTCGTTGTCCTGGTATTCCTGGACTAGTTGCCAGCCTCTTTGCTTGGCCAGGGTGCGGGCATCTTCGAGCTGCCTGGCTACTGCGCTGCCGTCGCCGTATCGGTCCAAGCTGATGCGTGTATAGACTCCTGCTCTCATAGTGGTAGTCTAGCAACGTACTACAGTTCGAAGATCTCCTCAATGGTGATGACCCGTTCGCGCGGGCCGATCGCCGAGGAGAGGCAGTTGAGCATGGTGGTCTTCCCGGCCTGGGTGGGGCCGGTGACGATCACGTTCATGCCCGCCCCGATCGCGCAGGAAAGGTAGAACGCCGCGTCTTCACTGAGTGAACCCAGTTCGACCAGGTCATCGAGCCGCGCGGCGCGGGCGATGAACTTGCGGATGTTCACCGCCCAGTGCTCCCGGGTGATGTCCGGGATCACCACGTGCAGCCGCGACCCGTCCGGCAGCTGGCAGTCGACGAACGGCTGGGACAGGTCCAGGCGCCGGCCGGAGGCCTTGAGCATTCGTTCGACCAGTGCGGCGATCTGCCCGGCGTCCAGCCGGATCCCGGTCAGCTCGCTGCGCCCGCCGCGGGCGCAGAACACCTGGTGCGGGGCGTTGACCCAGATTTCCTCGATGCCGGGGTCATCCAGCAGCGGCTGCAGCGGGCCGAACCCGGCCACATTGTCAAAAACGCTGCGCTTGGCCGCCTCCAGCTCCCCCAGCTGCGGCACCGCCCCCAGCAGGGCCCGCTCATCGTAATCCCGCACCACCTCATCGATCAGGGTGCGGATGCGGTGCGGCTCGGTGGCCGGGTCCAGGCCCTGGCGGCGCACCAGCTCACGGACCTCGTCCTCAACGACTGACAGGGCTTCCACGGCCGGGTCCTTTCGCCCAACGGTACTCTTGCGCCTCCCGTGGCCGGGGTACCGTCGGCCGCCTGGCACCGATGCCGGGCTGCAGCCAACGCAGCAAGGTGTCGGCCAGCCCCAGCACAGCCCCACCTGTGATCCATTGATCACGCATGCTATCGGCGCCGCGCCCGGCTTTCAAGGGGTGCGCCAAAGAGTGTGGACAAACCCGTGGTGCCCCGCGCTGTCCACATTCGCGCGCACCGCGCCAAGCGCACAGCTCAGCGCGTGGGTTGATGGGCGTGCCGGTGGCACGCCCGGCGGTGAAAGACGAGTGGAACTAGGGGAAGGCGGTGGGCCGGTGGAGCTGTTGTTGTGCGCCGCGGCGTTCGTCCGGCCGCGGCAGTTCATGCTGCAGGCGGAGGGCGCCCTGGACGGGGCGGGGGTGCAGGAGGTGCTGGACACCCAGTTCGATGTGCCGCGCTGGTACTGCGGTGCGCGGGCGCTGGAGGAGCTCGGGCCGCTGCCGCGCGATGTCCGGCTGCTGCTCAGCGACCTGCCCGGCGGTGGTGCGTTGGCGGATCCCGGGTGCCGGGCCGGCAGCGGGCTGCAGCTCTACGTGCCGCAGGGGCCGAACGCCGGGGCCCGGCTGGTGCTGCGCCCCGGGCGGCATCAGGTGGGGCGCTGCGCCCCGCTGTGGCTCGATGACCCGGCCGTCTCGCGCCGCCACGCCAGCGTGCAGGTCGATGCCCAGCGCATCATGCTGCACGCTGAGGACGGGGCGCGGCTGGAGGTGTTCGAGCACGGTGCGTTTCACCCCGTGCGCCGGATCCAGCTGCGCCGCGGGATGCGGCTGCGCCTGGGCAGCACCGAGCTGCGGGTTGGTGACCCGCTGGCGCAGCTGCCCGCCGCGGGGCTGGACTGGCCGCGGACGGTGCCGGTGCTGCCGGGCCGGCCGGAGCTGGGCCGACTGCTGACGCTGCTGGGCGCCGCCCTGGTGCCGCTGGCGATCGGGCTGGTGCTGCTGGCGGCGACCAGCTCGAAAATCTTCCTGCTCATCTCCGGGGTGTCGGCCGGGTTCGGACTGATTCCCGCCCTGGGGCTGCTGCGCCAGCGTCGGCGGTGGATCGGCCAGGCCCGGCAGCACACCTGCGACCTGCTGCGGCTGCGCCGCCAGCTGGCTCCGCCCCTGGGGGCCGTGATCGCGGCCGGGGCCAGCCCCGAATACCGGTGGCTGGGCGCCACCAGCCCACCACCGCTGCTCTTCGGCGACGGGGTGTGGGATCCGGGGGCCGGCGCCCCAGGCGGGGCATCGGGCGGGGTACCGGGCGGGGGCGCCGGGAGCACGGGTGAGCACCGGTTCCTTGAGCCCGGCCGGCGCGGCAGCCTGGCCGCCGCCAGCCCGGTGTTCGCGCTGCGGCCCACCGGGGCCTGGCAGCTGCGGGCGAGCCGCCCCGCGCAGGCGGTGCCGGTATTGCTGGCGCTGCTCGCCCAGCTGCTGCCCTCGGTGGTGTGCGGGACCCGGCAGCTGGTGCTCGATCCGCACCTGCCGGATTTGCCCAGCGCGCTGCTGCTGTTGCCTGGCGTGCGACTCGGGGTGCCGCCGGGCCACGGGGCGCAAGCGCTGCCGTTGGCCGGGCCGTTGCCCCCGACCAATACCGGTGCCGGGATTAGTCCGGACGGTGAGGTGGGCCGGAATCCGCCGGTCTACGTGCTCGCTGGAGCCGCCGCTGCGGTGCCTGGCGCCCTGGTGCTGGGCCTGGGGCCGGGGCCGGTGAGCGAGAACGTGCAGTGGATCGACGTGCACACCCTGGCGTGCCAGCTGGATGATCCACAGGCACGCTTGGACAGTCTGCATCGGCTGGCGCCCGAACATTTCGCCCGGCTGGTCGAATCGCTGCTGCTGCAGCACCGGGCGCCCCAACCTCTGCTGCCCGGGCCGCGTCGGGCCCCGGTGCACACCACTGACGTGGCGGAGACCACTGGCGCGCCGGAAACCCTGACCTGCACGCTGGGACTGGATGACCACGGGGCCGCCGTGCAGCTGGACGTGCTGCGCGACGGGCCGCACCTGCTGCTGGCCGGCACCACCGGGTCGGGCAAGTCCGAGGCGCTGCGCCGGATCATCACCGAGCTGAGCGCCCGGTACGCTCCGGGGGACCTGGCGCTGGCGCTGGTGGATTTCAAGGGCGGGGCCAGCCTGTCCGTCTTCGCCGCGCTGGCCCACACCCAGCTGTTCGCCAGCGACCTGGACACGGCCGGCGCCTGGCGGATGCTGCAGCAGCTGGAGCTGGAGATCGGGCGGCGCGAGCGGCTGCTGCACGCGCACGGATGCGGCGACATCGCCCATTACCGTAAACACCGCGGCCACCAGGATCCGCCGCTGCCGCGGCTGCTGGTCATCGTCGACGAGTTCCGGGTGTTCCTGGACGATGCGCCCGGCGCCGCGCAGCGCATCGACCGGATCGCCACGGTGGGCCGGGCGCTGGGCATCCATCTGCTGCTGTCCACACAAAAACCCGGTGGCACCCTCAGCGGGCAGACCCGGGCAAACATCAACACCGTGATCGCCCTGCGGGTCAGGGACCCGGCCGAATCCAGCGACCTGGTCGGCACCCCGCAGGCCGCCCACTTCACGCTGCCGGGCCAGGCGGTGCTCACCTCGCCCACCATCGGGCGCCGGGTGCTTCGCTTTGCGCTGGCCGCCCCGACCGCGCCGTACGGGTTGCTCGTCGAACGGCACCGCCGGGGTTTTGGCCTCACCTCCCCCAGGCCTTTCGGGCGGGCGCCCACGGCGGCGGAGGCGATGGGATTGCTGGATGCCCACGTCGCCGCGCTGGCCGCGCGCTGGGCGGACAGCGCCCCGGTGCCCAGCCCCTTTGCCCCGCCGCTGCCGACCGGGCTCGGTGCGCCAGCGCTGCCGCCTGGGATGGCACCGGCCGCCCTGGAACCCGGGCAGAGCGCATGCGGCTGGGTGGATGAGCTCGCCGCGGGGATGTGGGGTCCGCTGCTGCCCGCGACGGCCGCGGCAGGTGCCCTGCTGGTGCACGGGCTGCCCGAATCCGGCACCGCCTACCTGGCCGGGCAGCTGGCCCGGATTCCGCGGCGGATCCTGTACTTTGATGCTGCCCCGTTGCCCGAGATCCGGGCTGCGGCCGCCCCGTCCCCGCCCGGGCACGCACCGCACCTGCTGCTGTTCACCGGCCAGGACGCCTACCGCGTGGCCGACGCCCTGGATTTTTTGGCCGCGGGCCGCGCACTGGATGACGTGCTGGTGGTGGTGCGCAACATGGGCGCGCTGGCCGCTGCCCTGCCCCCGGCCCTCTTCGCCCACCTTGACGACGTGTTGGGCACGGTGATTCGCCAGGCCTCGGGCAGCGGGGCGAACGTAGTGCTCATCGGCGATCGGGACACCTCGGCGCTCAAGTGCGCGCAGCTGTGCGCCGCCCGGTGGTATTTCCCGCTGGGCGCCCCGCAGTCGCTGCAGATGATGTGGCCGAAGCTGCCGGCCGTCTCCGCGCTGGTGGGGCGCGGGGTGGCGGTGGACGCCGCTGGCGCCACCCGAACCATCCAGCTGACGCAGATCGCCGCACCGCCACCTAACCGGCCGCGCTTCACCACGCTGCAATCATCTGGTGCGGACAACGCCGCGCCGGCGCGCGACTATCCGCGGAAATACCCGCGGGGATATCCGCTGGGGCTCGGCGGGCTGCTGGGTGAGCCGGTCGCCTTCTTCCCGCAGCGGATCGGCTTCGTGCTGGTTGCGGACCCCGGGTTGCGCCGCACTGTCGCCGAAGTGCTGTGCTCGCGCTGGGCAATGACGCTGCACCGGGATACCACAGCGGACGGTGAACACCGGGCGCCACCCGCCGCGGACCCGGGCCCCCGCCGGGCCGGCTTCCTGCTTGAAACTGCGGTCGGGCCCGGGCAGCTGGGTCTGATCAACGAGCTGGCACAGCAGGGATGCGCGCCGGTGGTGTTCTGCGCCCCCTCGATGCGGCTGGCCTACGAATTCGGGCTGCCCGGACTGCAGATCGATGAACGCGAGGTGGTGGTGATTGAGCCGCGCCATCCACTGGACCTGCAGCCGCTGGCCTGGGGCCCGCTGCCGGCCGCGGAAGCGGAGCGAGCCGATGGATCGTGGCGGGCGGTGTGCAGCATTGCCGGTCAGCCGCGGCAGGTGCTGATCCCCCACCCCTGAAACGCCCACTCGTCGAGGCGCGACATCGCCACACCGGCCGCAATCATCTTGAGGTGACGGTGGCGGGGCGGGCGGCTAGTGGGTCTTGCGGTCGCCGAGGAACGCGGTGGTCTGCGGGGCGAAGAGCAGCACCAGGGCGATGGCGGCCACGAAGAACGCGGCCACGGCCGCGCCAATCAGCTCGGTCTGGAAATAGGTGGTCGCCAGGATCACCTGGAACAGCTGCCAGGCCACGATCGCGGCCCGGGTCCAGGCCCGGCCCTTGAAGAAGCTGAAAGCCACCCAGCCCTGCCAGACGCCGGCGGCCAGGCAGAGGACCACCATGAAGATTCGCCCGGACATGTTCAGCACGCCCGGGTCGTTGATGTGCATCAGGTAGTTGATGCCATAGGCCAGCACGGCCACCGCTTCGAGCAGCACCAGTGCCGCCACGGTCTTCACGCTGGCGGGACGGGCACCGGAAAGTTCGTTGTTGCTCACGGGTTTAAATCTATCGTTTCCCCGCGGGATCTGGCCAAACAGCGCCGCTTGGACCGAAATGTGATTCAGGAACCCATTGTCAAATTCGGGCCGCTGCGGTACGCAATGATTCGTAGTGCGGTTTGTGACTAAGCACTCAGGGTTTACCGCTGATTTCCCCAAAACGACCCTTGTTTACTTACCTGTAACATGAAAACCTTATGAAGTTGGTTCCGGAAGTCAGTGCTTGCCGGACACTATGAAGATTTCGGTTCGTCTCGCACACAGCGACACGAGTTCCACTCCCCCGGCCGTTGCAGCATTGCCAGCCGATCCCTGCGGACGTGGAACCCGGATGGACCTCCCGGCAATTTCAAGGAGCATCAATAAGCATGGATTGGCGTAGCCGCGCGGCGTGTCTGGACAAGGACCCGGAGCTGTTCTTCCCCGTGGGGAACACAGGACCGGCTTTGTTGCAGATCGAAGAGGCCAAGAGCGTCTGCCGCCGTTGCGAAGTCGTGGAAACCTGCCTGCAATGGGCCATCGAGTCCGGCCAGGATGCCGGCGTGTGGGGCGGCATGAGCGAGGACGAGCGTCGGGCCCTCAAGCGCCGCGCCGCCCGGGCCCGCCGCGCCTCCTAGGCACCTGCCGCTGGGGCGGTGCCTGGGTCGTCGCCCGCGCAAGCCTTCACCCGATCCGCCAGAACCGCACCGGTTCTGGCGGATCGGCTCGTTAACCGGCAGTTGCGCGCACCTGCAATTGTTGCCATATCGATGCCGTCACCGGGTGGTTAACTAGCTAAATTCCCAGCTGCGCTAGGTAGATTGAACCTAGTGCCATTGTATGAAAGGAGCCGCCCGTGACGCACAGCACCGGTACCCGCCCGATGATCGCGCGTGCGGGCAGACCATGAGCGCGCCATTGCAGGACCATTTGATCGGCCAGCTGCTCGATGACCGCTACCGGCTGGACGAGCTGATCGGGTACGGCGGCATGTCGCGGATCTACCGCGCCGTTGACTGGCGGCTGCACCGTCCGGTGGCCGTGAAGATCCTGAACGACAACTACGCGCGTGATCCCCAGGTGCGGGAGCGTTTTGCCTCCGAGGCGGTGATCGCGGCGAACATCAACCACCCGAACGTGGTCTCCACCCGCGACCACAACGCCTCGGGTAGCCTGGTCTACCTGGTGATGGAGTTCGTGCGCGGCCGGAACCTGCACGAGCTGATCAGCCGGCGCGGGCGGCTGACCCCGCGCCAGACGCTGAACGTGCTGGAGAGCATCTGCCGCGGGCTGGCCGCCGCACACCGCGAAGGCATCGTGCACCGGGACATGAAGCCGGGCAACGTGCTGATGGCCGACAACGGCGAAGTGAAGATCACCGACTTCGGCCTGGCCCGGGTCGCCACCGCGCACACCCAGTCCAGCACGCTGCTGGCGACCCTGCAGTACGCCTCACCGGAGCTGGTCTCCGGCCAGCCGGCGGATTCGCGCAGTGACATCTACGCGGTGGGCGTGATGATCTTCCAGATGCTCACCGGCCAGCTGCCCTACCCGGATGCGACCGTGCCGGCGCTGATGCGCCACCACCTGGAATCCGAAACCCCGCTGCCCTCCACCCGCGTGCCGGGCCTGGCCCAGGACCTGGACGAACTGGTGCGCTTCTGCACCGAGAAGGACCCGGAGAACCGGCCGCAGGACGCCGGATTCCTGCTTGACGAGGTGATCCAGATCGGCGCCACGCTCAGCGACGAGCAGCTGGATCTGGGGGCGGACGCCTACGGCGGGATCGGTGATCTCATCCCGGACTCGGTGCAGCACCCCACCACCGTGCAGCAGCGCCTGGATCATTGGCAGCGCGAACGCGAGGCGCAGCGCGACCCGTGGTGGGTGCGGCCCAACGCCGCCGCAGCCGGCGCCGGGCAGGAAGGGCACGATGAGCCGCAGGCCGCGCAGGATCCGACCACGGTGCTCGATGCCGCGGGCCAGCCGACCCAGGCGCTGGGTGCCGACGCGCCGGCCACCGAGGCCCACGGGAGCGAGCCGCAGGCGGCCGGGAACCCGGAGCAGCGGACCGGTACCGAGGATGCCGCTGCGGACGCGGGCGGGGATCCGCGCGAAGCGCACACCACCGACTACCGGCAGGCCGGCGAGCCGGCGACCGTCGCCCACGAGCGTTCCGGGCAGCACCACGCCCCGGCCACCATGGCCATGCCCCGCGAGGAGCGTTCCGGGGCCACCGCCGTTTCGGAGGACTCCGCCGACGAGCCGCCCTCAAAGCGGGAGCTGAAGCGGGCGCAGCGCCAGTGGCGCAAGCAGGCGCAGGTGCCCACTCACCGGCTGGGCAAGCCCAGGAGCCCCGCGCAGAAGGTGCTGGTCTCGGTGCTGCTGCTGGCCGTGGTGGCCCTGGTCGCGGCCGGGGCGTGGTTCTTCGGGCGCGGGCCGGGCAGCGTGGTGAACATCCCCTCGCTCAGCGGCCTGGTGCAGGCCCAGGCGGTGCAGCGCCTGGAATCCGCCGGGGTGCCGGTGCGGGTGAACAACGCCTATAACGACGAGGTCGCCCCCGGGCGGGTGATCGACTCGAACCCCGCCGAGGGTGAGAACATCATGCGCTTCCAGGGGGTGGAGCTGGTGATCTCCCGGGGCCCGGAACTGTTCCAGATGCCCGATGTGACCGGGATGGACACCTCCGCCGCCCGCCAGCGGCTGCAGCAGATGCAGCTGTCGGCCCCGAGCGTGGGCCAGGAGTACTCGCAGAGCGTGGACGAGGGGCAGGTGATCTCCAGCAAGCCGGCCGCCGGGGAGCAGCTGACCCGCAAGACCGCGACCTCCCTGGTGGTTTCCGCCGGCCCGGCGCCGGTGAACGTGCCCTCCCTGGTGGGGCTGGATGAGCAGGCCGCCCGGGGGACCGTTGAGGAACTGGGCCTGAGCCTGCAGGTCGGCGAGCCGGTGTATTCCAGCGACGTCCCGCGCGGCCAGGTGGCCGTCCAGGACCCGGCCGAGGGCACGGTTCCGGCCGGGGGCAGCATCAGCGTGCAGCTTTCCCAGGGCCCGGAGTACGTGCAGATCCCCTCGGTGATCGGCCAGGAGGTGGAGCAGGCGGTGGCCGCCCTGGAGCAGGCCGGGTTCCAGGTCGAGACCCGTGACATGCTCGGGGGGCACTCCAGCACGGTACGCCTGCAGACGCCGCTAAACCAGCAGGCCGAGCGCGGCGCAACGATCACGCTGTACGTGTTCTAACCGGACCGCGGCCCGTTTGGATCGCTTCCACCCGGCCCGGTTCGGTTCCGTCCGGCCCGAACCGGTTCCGGGCGATCCGTTCTCCTTGTTTCGGTGGATCCGGCTTAACGCAGAACATCCCCGAGCGGTGCTCGGGGATGTTCTGGCCTAACCCGGTGGCCCGGCAGGGCACATGGGATGACCGTCTAGCGGCGGCGTCCGCGCTTCTTCAGCGCCGCGGAGACCAGGAACGCCATCTCCAGGGACTGGCGGTGGTTCAGCCGCGGGTCGCAGACCGACTCGTAGAGGTTGTCGAAGTCCTCCTCGCGGATCGGGTCCGCGCCGCCGAGGCATTCGGCCACGTCGTCGCCCGTCATCTCCACGTGCAGGCCGCCGGGGAAGGTGCCCAGTTCGTCGTGCACCTCGAAGAAGCCGCGCACCTCGTCCATCACGTCGTCGAAGTTGCGGGTCTTGTACCCGTTCTGGCTGGTCACGGTGTTCCCGTGCATCGGGTCGGTCACCCACAGCACCTGGGCGCCGGAGTCGGTGACCTTCTCCACCAGGTTCGGCAGCTTCTCGCGGATGTTCTTCGCCCCCATCCGGGTGATGAACGTCAGCCGGCCCGGCTCGCGGGTCGGGTCCAGCTTCTCGATCAGCGCCAGGGTGTCCTCCACCGAGGTGTTCGGCCCCAGCTTCACGCCGATCGGGTTGCGCACCCGGGAGAGGAAGTCCACATGGGCGTGGTCCAGCTGGCGGGTGCGCTCCCCGATCCACAGGAAGTGCCCGCTGGTGTCGTATGGCAGGCCGGTACGCGAGTCGGTGCGGGTCAGCGCCCGCTCGTAGTCCAGCAGCAGGGCCTCGTGGGAGGCGAAGAACTCGGTGCGCTTGAGCGCCTCGAAGTCCGCGCCGCAGGCGTCCATGAAGCGGATCGCCGAATCGATCTCCCCGGCCAGCTGCTCGTAGGCGGAGTGCGCCGGGTTGGCCATGAACCCCTGGTTCCAGGAGTGCACGCTGCGCAGGTCCGCGAACCCGCCCTGGGTGAACGCGCGGATCAGGTTCAGCGTCGCCGCGGAGGTGTTGTACGCGGTGACCATGCGCTTGGGGTCGTGGGCGCGGGATTCGGGGGTGAAGTCAAACCCGTTGACGATCTCGCCGCGGAACGCCGGCAGCGTCACACCGTCCCGGGTTTCATCGTTCGAGGAGCGCGGCTTGGCGAACTGCCCGGCCATGCGGCCCATCTTGATGACCGGCATCGACGAGCCGTAGGTGAGCACGACGGCCATCTGCAAGATGGTGCGCACCCGGGCCGAGATCTTATCGGCCGTGGCCCCGTCGAAGGTTTCGGCGCAGTCCCCGCCCTGGAGCAGGAACGCCTTGCCCTGGGCGGCGGCGGCCAGGCGGGCGCGCAGGATGTCGACCTCGCCGGCGAAGACCAGTGGTGGTCGCGAACCCAGCTCGGCAATCGAGGCGCTATAGTCCGCGTGCTCGCTCCAGGTCGGCTGCTGGGCGATCGGCAGGTTGCGCCAAAGGTCCAGGTCTGGGTCGGTTGCGGGGCCGGCTACGGAGGAGCCTGGCAGTGGGGTTCGGAATACTTCAGTCACCCTTCCAAGTCTACGGGCCGGGCGCCAAAAGCACTGCGGCGAATGTAACATCGGCCCGTAACACTGGCCATCCCCGGGCCCGCCGGACGCAGCCGCCAAACCGCGCACCCGGCCGCGGTGGGCGGTTTAGCGTTTGCGCGGGGCGTAGACGTCGACGTACTGCTGCCCGGAGAGCTGCCCGATCGCCTCGCGGATCTCATCGGCCACCTGGCGCAAGACCTGCGAGTCCTGCGCCTGCCCACGCCGGTCGGAGAAGTCCAGGGGCTGGCCGATGCGGATGCCGATCCGCCCCGGGCGCGGGATGCGCCGCCCGATGGGCTGGACCTTGTGGGTGTCGATCATCGCCACCGGGATCACCGGCGCCCCGCTTTCCAGGGCCAGCTTCGCCACCCCGAGCTTGGCCCGGTACAGCCGGCCGTCCGGGGAGCGGGTGCCCTCCGGGTAGATGCCCAGCAGCTTGCCCTCGGCCAACGCGCCGGCGGCGCTGGCCAGGGACTGGGCCGACTTCGCTCCCCCGGAGCGGTCCATCGGCAGCTGGTTGATCGAGCGGAAGAACCAGGCGGTGAAGCGCCCCTTCAGCCCGGTGCCGTTGAAGTACTCGTCCTTGGCCAGGAACACCACAGGCCGTTCCAGGCTGGCGGGCAGGAACACCGAGTCGGAGACCGACAGGTGGTTGGAGGCCAAGATCGCCGCGCCGGTGGGCGGCACGTGCTCGGTGCCGGTCAGGTCGATGCGGAAGAAGATCTTCAGCAGGGGGCGGACCGCGAACCGCTTGAGGAAGTCATACAGCACGTTTCTTGGGTTCCTTCGGGTGTCGGTGATGAATCGCAGGTTACCGCAGGGCCGGGGCGGTGTTCGCCGACCGCGTGGCTCCCTGTAACCAATTGTGCACTAGTCTCGAGGTGTGAGGCGGCAGAAAGGCAGGCTGATGCACCCCCAACCACACCCCAACAACAGCGACGCGGCCACCACCCCGGACGGGCACGTCCCAGCGCAAGCGCAACTGTCCGCGGATGCCCAGGTCATCGCGGGCGCGCAGGCTTCCGGCAGCGCCCAGGCCGACCGGCCCGATGAGCGCGACGGCGCCCAGCAGGCGCCCGCCCCGCGCAAGGACGAGGTCGCGGTGCTGCTGATCCACGGGTTCACCGGCGCGCGCACCGCCATGCGCCCCTGGGCCCAGGCCCTTGAGCAGGCCGGCTACCACACCCAGATGGTGCTGCTGCCCGGGCATGAGACCCGTTGGCAGGACATGGTCAAAGTGCCCTACGCGCACTGGATCCACGCCACCGAGCAGGCCTTTGACGAACTGGCGGCCAGATACCGCACGGTGTTCGTCGCCGGGCTGTCGATGGGCGGGGCGCTGGCGCTGCACCTGGCAACCCGACGCGAGGTAGCCGGGCTGCTGCTGACCAACCCGGGGCTGGTCGTGGACTCCCCGCTGGCGCCATACACGAAGTACCTGCGCTGGGTGGTGCGCTCCACCTCCCCGATCAGCAACGACATCGCCCTGCCCGGGGCCGATGAGCAGGCCTACCCGCGCACCCCGATCGCCGCCGTCGCCCAGCTGCACCGGTTGTTCGAGCAGACCCGCCGGCGCCTGCCGCTGATCACTTGCCCGATCATCCTGTTCCGCTCGGCCAGCGACAACGTGGTCTCCGACGCCTCGGTGCGCGCCCTGTTCGACGGGCTGGCGCCGAACTCGAAGATCCAGCGGGTGGACCTGCCGCATAGCCTGCACGTGGCCACCCTGGACTACGACGCGCCGCTGATCTTCGAGCGCTCCGCCCAGTTCATCGACGCCCACACCTCGGCCCGGACCTAGGCAGCGGCGCGGTGGACCCAAAGGACCAACGACCCTCCAGCACCCCGGATCCGCAGTGGGATGAGCTGGTAGCCCGACTGCAGGCGGCCGGCCCGCTGCCGCGTCGACCCCGGACCGAGTCCGACGGGGATCAGCCCGGGGACCAGAACGGGAACCCGGCGCAGAGCGGAAGCCCAGATCCCGGCGCGGCGGAGACGAAGCGTTCGAACGACGATCCCACCCGGGAAGCGGACCAACACACGGCCGAGAAGCACGACCCCGCAGACACCGACACCGGGTCCGGCGACCAGCCCGATCCCGGCACCCCGGACACCCCCGGCAACGCGGGCAACACGGGGCCCGAATCCCACGATGAGCGCCTGCGCCGGCTGTTCACCACCGGTCCCGGGGCCAGCGGCCCGCGCGATTACGCGCTTCAGGAGGAACCGGACGGGGAGTTCGTGCCGGAGGACCCGGTGGCGATCGGGTCCGGCGACCCGGTGCTGACCCTGGCCTGGCTGGCCGCGGCCGGCGGTCCGCTGGCGCTGCTGCTGGGCGTGATCTTCTTCCGCGGCGCGCCCACAGCCCTGTTCATCGCGCTGGGGCTGATCACCCTGGCCGGGGTGGGCCTGCTGCTCTACCGGCTACCCAACGACCGCGATCCGGGAGATGATGGGGCTAGGGTATAGCCAACTTGGCCACAGGTCGCAGCTAGGTTACTATCAAGTAATATCCTGTGACGTAGCTTACTCGCTGCGATTACCCCGGTCACATACGTCAGGAGTGAGACACCGATGATCGAGTTCAGCACCCCGATTCGCATCAAGAGCCCCGAACAGTCCAACATCACCGATCTGCTGTTGCGGCACGCGAATTCCGCGGCGAATCCGGCGCTGTTCTCCAAACCCCGCCCCGACGGCAGCTGGCAGGACATCACCGCCTCGCAGTTCGCCGCCGATGCGGCCGCGATCGCCAAGGGGTTCATCGCCCAGGGCATCGAACCGGGCAGCCGTATCGGGCTGATGTCGCGCACCAAGTACGAGTGGACGCTGGTGGACTTCGCCATCTGGTTCGCCGGGTGCATCACCGTGCCCGTGTATGAAACCTCCTCCCCCTCCCAGGTCGCCTGGATCCTGGGCGACTCCGGGTCGGTGGCGATCGTGGTGGAGACCCCGAACCACGAGAACGTGGTACGCCAGGCCGCCCACCAGGAGCAGCTGGAGGCGCTGGAACACGTCTGGCAGTACGAGGGCGGGCTCGATGAGCTGCGCCAGGCCGGCCAACAGGTGTCCGACGAGGAGCTGGAGGCCCGCCGCAGCGGGCCGGGGCTGCGCGACACCGCCACGCTGATCTACACCTCGGGCACCACCGGGCGGCCCAAGGGCTGCGAACTGACCCACGGCAACTTCGTGGAGCTGGCCGACAACGCGGTCGCCGAGCTGCCCGAGGCGGTCTACCCGGGCGCGGCCACCATCATGTTCCTGCCGCTGGCCCACGTCTTCGCCCGCTTCATCTCCATCCTCGCGGTCGCCGCCGGCTGCCGCGTCGGGCACACCCCGGACGTCAAGCACCTGTTGGAGGACCTGCAGTCCTTCAAGCCCAACTTCATCCTGGCCGTGCCACGGGTGTTCGAAAAGGTCTACAACTCGGCGATGCTCAAGGCCGAGGACGGCGGGAAGGGCAAGATCTTTCACACCGCCGCCCGCGCCGCGGTGGCCTACTCCCGCGCCCAGCAGGAGGGCAAGATCCCGCTGGGCCTGAAGCTGAAGCACAAGCTGTTCGACGTGCTGGTCTACTCCAAGCTGCGCGAGGCCATGGGCGGGAACGTGCGCCACGCCGTCTCCGGCGGCGGTCCGCTGGGCGAGCGCCTGGGCCACTTCTTCAACGGCGTGGGGGTCACCGTGCTGGAGGGCTACGGCCTGACCGAGACCACCGCCCCGATCACGGTGAACACGCTCAAGCAAATCAAGATCGGCACCGTGGGCCGCCCGCTGCCGGGCAACGCGGTGAAGATCGCCGCGGACGGGGAAATTTTGGCCCGCGGCATCTGCGTGATGCCGCGCTACTACAACCGCCCCGATCTGCAGCGCGAGGCCTTCACCGATGGCTGGTTCCACACCGGGGACATCGGGGAGCTGGATGAGGACGGGTTCTTGAAGATCACCGGGCGCAAGAAGGAAATCATCGTCACCGCCAGCGGCAAGAACGTGGTCCCGGCGCTGCTGGAGGACCAGATCCGCGCCGACGCGCTGGTCTCCCAGTGCCTGGTGGTGGGCGACAACCGCCCGTTCATCGCCGCACTGGTCACCCTGGACCCGGAGGCGCTGCCCGGCTGGCTGGAACGCCACCAGCTCTCCCGCGACCTGCCGATGGCCGAGGTCGTCCAGCAGCCGCAGGTGCGCACCGCCCTGCAGAAGGTGATCGACAAGGCCAACGAGTCGGTCTCCCGCGCCGAGCAGATCAAGGAGTTCCGCGTGGTGGCCGAGGACTTCACCGAGGAATCCGGGCACCTGACCCCGTCGCTGAAGATCAAGCGCGCCAAGGTGCTCACCGACTACCAGGACGTGGTGGAGGCGATCTACTCCAAGCCCAAGGCCTGATCCAGCACCGCATCACGCAGCTGGTCGATCCCCGCAGCGGCGGCACGCCTTCGCAACGGCGTGCCGCCGCTGGCGTGTTCCAGCACCTGGGCGCCCAACGGCACATGCGCGAACGCGAAGGATCCGGCCAGCTGGCGGCGCTGGCCGACCGGGGCGAAGATCAGGTGCTCAGCCAGCTGCTGGCGCCCGTTGGCCAGCAGCCATTCGACCAGGTCCATCAGCCGGTCCTGTGCCCCGTCATCGCTGGTGGTCACCACGACCAGCACGGCCTGGGCCGGCAGCTGGCCATCGAGCACCGCCTGCACCCGGCCCGGGCCGCCCAGGGTGAAGCTGGTGCTCACCGAGGCCTCGGCCAGGGCGGAGGCCAGCTTCAGCCGCAGCGGCTGCAGCGCAACCTCGGGCTCAAGCCGGAACAGCGCCACCGGCAGCTTCGGGTGCTTCGCCGCGACCTGCGCACCCACCTGCGCCAGGGGCCGCACGCCCTCGGCCGCCGCGGCACCGGAGGCCGGGCCCTTGCCGGGGGCGGTGCCGGCTGCGGAGCCGGGATTGGAACGGGAACCGGGAATCCAGCGCATGTACGGGCCTTCCTGATCGTCACACTGATAACTCTGCACGCGCACCACGGCTCCGGCAACAAAAATGCCAGGGCACGGCGGCGGGCCGCTGCGGCCCCATCCACTCTAGCCGCTGTGCGCGGTGGGCGCCGGTGACATGGCGCGGGCCGGCCAGCGCGAAACGCCGACCGGCCCGGTGCGCGGCGGGAAGGGGGTACGTCCCGGCCCGCGGTGGGTGCTACTCCGGCTTGATCACCAGCAGCAGGTCCCCGCCCTGCACCTGGCTCGTGCCGTTGAGCGTGATCTCGTTGACGGTGCCCGAGACGTTGGCGGTGATCCCCGCCTCCATCTTCATCGCCTCGATGGTGGCCACGGCCTGCCCGGCCTCGACCCAGTCGCCCTCCTGCACCCCGACGGTGACCGCCCCGGCGAACGGGGCGGCGACGTGGGCGCGGTTGTTCGGGTCGGCCTTCGGCGCGGTCTTGACCGTGGATTCCACGGACTCGTCGCGGGCCTGCAGCTGGCGCTGCTGGCCGTTCAGGGTGACCACCACGGTGCGCAGGCCCTTCTCATCGGGCTCGGAGACGGAGACCAGCTTGACCAGCAGGCGCACCCCCTTGCCCAGCGAGACCACGTGCTCCCCGTCGGAGCTCAGCCCATAGAGGTAGTCGCGGGTGTGCAGCACCGACAGGTCGCCGTAGTTCTCGACGCTGGCCTCGAAGTCGCGGGTCGGTCCGGCGAACAGCAGCCGGTTCAGAGTCGAGCGCACGGTGTCCGAGTCGCCCTGCAGCG
>Ga0153920_1000401_pt1 | contig 18083 bp, 17 predicted proteins | sample TSNJ004MetaG_FD_104713 | JGI IMG/M metagenome (GOLD analysis project Ga0153920, IMG submission 104713) | Attine ant fungus gardens microbial communities from New Jersey, USA - TSNJ004 MetaG | ecosystem: Host-associated > Fungi > Mycelium > Unclassified | place: USA: New Jersey, Brendon T. Byrne...
AGAAGAAAGATTATTTAATACAGATGTCCACTAGACTAATACTAACAATCATTTGGAAAATGACCAGAAAATAAGTAAACAAAATAGTTATAATCTTAGCTTAATATGTTGGATCTCAATTCTCAGTTGTAATGTGATTGTTAATTTCAAAATAGGGTTGCTGCATGAAAGTTATAGAAATATAATAAAGAAAATGACCATGAGTTTAGCAGAGTAAGAAATTCAGAAAAGAAAAACCTAGGTTAATTTTTGAGCTATTATTAACTCAATGTAGTTCTTAAGCTATTGGATGGATCAAGAATTGCTTGTAGAAGTGAGACACAGTGAAGAAAAATAATGGCAACGGCATGAACTTTAAACGAAGATAGGCGATTAGTAACAGAGCCGACTGATGGCGGATATTCGTATGCTCTCAATCAATAAAGTCTCACAGGTACCACAATCTTATTTCCTTGTTCATCCTCCACCATCACCTTGTGCAGGTCATGGGTTCTTGTCTATCCTTGCCGACTCCAAGCATAGAGGCTAGTGAAGAGGAGAAGTTGCGCAGCAGGGAGATTGACAAACAACTCAAAGAAGTCGATTCTGCATTGTTTATGTTCTGCCAATATCCTTATTCATGCACAAATAGGTGAAGGCGAAGATGATGTCGCAGGTCAAGGTATGACCTAACTCGTGGAGGTTTCAGCAATACTATCTGACTCATGAACTAGGTTTTATTGCTAGGGTCCGGTGACTCTGGAAAGTCGACTATCCTCAAGGTGGGCAGTTACGGCAATGACGTATTTATCCTGATACTCATAGTCCTTTTGCAGCAAATGCGGCTGATACACAGAATGCCATTCTCACAGCAAGAGACCGAGTTGTATAGACAACTCGTATTTGATAATATCACCCGTGGTCTACGTCACCTGCTCGACGCCATGGACGAGTTTGAAATCAAGGTCTCCGAAGAAAATATATCCAATGTTGAGATTGTCGACAGTGTTAAAGACATAGGTGATGGTGAACCTTTCCCTCTGCACTACATCGAACCTCTCAAATCACTTTGGGTCGACCCAAACGTCCAATGTGCATATAAGAGAGGGAATGAAGCTGCTCTTCCCGAAAAGTACGTTCTCCCTGTCATTCACCATATTTCCATATATCATAGCCGTCCGTAGTCTTCCCTACTTCTTTTCTAGCCTTGAAAGAGTCTTTCAGCCAAATTATCAGCCTACCGAGCAAGATATCATCCTATGTCGTTCGCGAACGATTGGTATCACGGAAACTTCATTTCATCTCAGAGGCAGAGAACTAACAATGGTTGATGTTGGTGGTCAGAAGAGCGAACGGAGAAAATGGATACATTGCTTCCAAGGTGTCACCAGCATACTTTTCCTTGTCAGCCTCAGCGGCTATGACCAGTGCCTGGTGGAAGATAAAGATGCGGTATGTGACGAAACTGAATCCCCGTAGTCCAGCCACCTTACATACTGTCTAGAATCAAATGCAGGATGCGATGACGATATGGGATTCAGTATGTCACTCTCAGTGGTTCGAACAAACATCGATAGTAAGTTCCTTCACCGTGTAATCATCCTTCTATATTTCTAGTCATTGAGCTGGACTCAATGCTAAGTGTTTTTGCCCTGCTATCCCCTGCATCTACGAGGATACACTGTTGAATTTACTGTAGATTCTGTTTCTTAACAAAAGTGATTTATTTGAGAAGAGGGTGCCTGTTTCGAACATCAAAAATTTCTTTCCTGTACGTAAATGCCTTCTGATTATTTGGAACAGCAAGCTGATCTTGATTCGTGTCGGTATTCGTTCACGAAAGGATTACGACGGTGAACCAGGCGATATACGAGCAGGTAAAGATTATTTTAGAAGACGGTTTACAAAGCTCGCCCAAAAGGCAGGAAGAGCTAAAGAAAGAGAAATCTATATACAGTGCGTTCCTCACATACAGCCTTCTGCATTGTGAGGCGATCTTACTCACATGTCAATGTTTCCTGCTACAGCATTACTACTGCAACGGATACAGTTATGCTGAGAGCGGTCATGGCTGCTGTAGAAGGTTAGCTTTTTTCTGCCCTATCCATTTCTCTGCTCTCACAAGTTTCTCCTTCCCTTCCTTGGCGTCCCTTAATCTATTGACAGAGTGAGTATTCTCTTCAGAAATCGATGTCGCTTTTTTCGTTTTCTGCTCTTCCGCTTGGATGCGAGAGCATGACTCCCATCAGTCAAATTAGTTGATCCCGATCATCTTATTCAATTTTTTCACCAGTGATTTCAGGTTTCTCACGTCACTGCTTCCTTTTTAGTATCCTCTTGCGCTCGAACCTCGCGACAGCGGCGCTTATATGACACTGCGACTCGCATTTTTTCCTTTTCAGATGCTTCATTTTTCTGTTCCCATCTCATATCCGTTTCTTGCCTTATCCTCAATACCATCACGTTCGCTATCAGCTTTCTTTTGCATCGTTTGCATCATTGTCATGTACCGCCAATCCCTATGCCGTTATCGATGATATGCTTCTCACTTTGATATCATCATGCACATCTTGGAGCCAAATCAAATCCACAAACTCGCTTCTGCCGATAACATCGACTGCAATGTCGATTGCAATCTCAACCCACGGCTATTCACAACTGCCAACACTAGATCGGGAGTTTTCCAGGAATGTTGGACCAGCTCTTGTTCTGGTTTACCATCATGGTTTCCACGTGCGGTTTTGAATGGCAAAACATGATCCCCATCCATTATAATTTGACTGTGCCTCATTTTGATATCCAACACCACCTTCTGGACAAATAAACGGTTATGTTGTTGGTCAAACTATCTGTCCATCTTATGATAACATCATCATCCGCTGTCTATGTACTTGATACGTAATCGTTACCTTGGCCACAACCAGTCATAATGACTTGTATTGGTCCAGACTATCCCAGGCTATGACGATGCTTGGAAACTTAATCCAATCTAGCTGCCCGTATCTGATACAATCTTGTTCTATAATAAATATTTATCAATTCTTAAATTTATAGCGTGATGCTTGGTCGCAGTCAGCGGCAGAATACAAGTATCCTACTTCAAGAGACTGCCCCCTTTCACCGGAGAAGAGAAATATCGGGGCAGATAATCATGTAGCGATTGGGACAATAGTTACTCGAGACCAACTACCAAGTATTTGTGTATTCACTCAAGACAATGTTTGGACTTGTCATATGTAGAGGATTAGAGTACGATACAAAAGAAGAGGAAAGAAAAATGAAGCACAAATATACAGGGGATCAGTTAAGGGGAGGAAGGCAAATGCTACTGGATTGTTTTTTGAGAAGGCAATAAACTTCTTGATGTGGGTTAGGATGTGTCTCCTCGTTTTTTGACTGGCATTCTCCACAACTGCTGAATAATGACTGAGATTTGAATTGGTTAGGCTTATGCCCTAGGACTATACACAAGTCAGGAAAGCCACCAGCGCACTTGTCGCCTGCCAAGATATTTTCGAAGTATCTCCATGTAATGTTGGAACGAGCCTTTAGGGCCTCCTCAGCAGCAATGCAAAGGACCATCTCTCATATTGAAGTACGGAGTTCTGATACCTTGATTTGGACAGTTTAGTCTGCAGCTGAGTTAGTCTAAGGGTTGGGCAGGTCGTTACATAGCTGAGTCGCTTGTTGGTCGAGGCAGTTTCACCGATTTTGATACTTGAAACTGAATTGACATGGCAATATAATTCAAACCTGTTTTAATACCGCATCTAGTATTGCATATAACTTGGTGATGATGTTGACAAAATGTATGTATGACAATCAATGGACTTGACAGGTGACTTGACATCCCAAGATAATCGCTGTGTGAGGAAGAATTTTATGAAGTAACTTCTGGGGTAGCATGTCCTTCGCCAACCTTGCGTTCTGCAGTGACTGGATAGGCTTTTGTCAAAAGATGATATTAGCAGGATTTGGGAAGCCTACCCCAGGTCCTACGATCCATCGGGCATTGTTGTTTCGAAGCAGCGGTACTCAACCACTTCAGTAGGCAATGCAAGTGGAATACATGTGTACATTCACCCCAAACTAAGATCATTGGATCAGCATACCATTCTCCTGAAACAGCAAAAGAATTACTCAGTGGACAATCGTCTCCTGGCATTTTGCATGACGGACAACACCCTTCAAAAGGGACTCGACAGATACCACAAACATCGCCCTCCCCATCAGTATCATCAGACCCAGTGTTTCCCGTATCCCAGCGCCACTGTGCAACTGCATGCCAGTGTTTGACCGTAACCTTCATAATTGGGTGTATAATTGGAGATGTACACGTCACAAGCTTATATCATCACTCTAACCTATCGCTGCAGTCACTACCTGCCGGAAGGAATGAATAGCTTAGAGCAGTTACCAGTAGGGAATAACGTTCCTCGAAGTAGCCCGTCTCCTCGGTGTCCAAGATCTGTGTTTTGCTGAGTAAAAAGGATCGGATGAACAAAAGCTGATCACCTGATCAGCATTTTTTTTCAGTATCAACTGGGGGCCTAAGCAGGGCCATCTGATCAGCATGACTTCGAGAATTGTCGGACGAGTTGAACCTTCGATTTATCATTTATCGAAGAGGAGCTGACATCAAATCTGGCCCAGTCGTCACACCAACTTCAACTACTATCCAAGTATCTTCAACGTCAATTCCATACTTCCAAATTACGAGGGAGTATAGTTGGGAAAGCATTTTGGAATCGGAACTGGCTTCGAGGCCAGTGCAAGCCTTGAGAGAAAACGCGAGGCATTGATCAAACTAGCCAAGGAGCTCAACAAAGAGCTCGACATGAGTATAGTCTGTAGCCTACTCGACTCGTGAAAATGATGACTTATATGGGTCTTCAGCAAAGGTTCGGCGATAAGACTATCAGAATCACACAGCTCCTCGAATAGAAAAAAGGAATAATAAGCTGGAAGAAGAACTCAGGAAATACTGCGAGTTTTTCAGGATTTACCTCCGGTATTCAGCAGGCTGTTCCTTTTCATTCTTGATTCGTTTCTCTCTGGCAGAAATTGAAACTGACCGAACACGAGCTCTTTTGTACACAACAAGAGCAAATGAAATTGATTCAGCTACGCGAGAGACTTCTGGGTGTGATGGCAAGCAGCACATTGTAAAGGCTAACCTATATTTAAATCGCTCTCAGAAGATACATAGGTTCTGGTCGTGGGCTATACATAAATAATCATAAGAGACAATTTACATCACCATGTGGCAGGCCTTTGTTGCGTGTGTAAGCATTTTGAATCATCATCGGGAGGAATTTCTTACCCAAAAGTCTCGCCCGGGGCCAATTGTCGGACAGGGGTCCCTAAGCCATCAGCACCGACGAACGGCACCTTGATGATCATATTCAGATGCGTGAAATTTTACCGCATGATAGAATTACTCACCGTATTTCTATGATCAACCACGAACGCATTCATCCAATATGTTCCAAAAAAACATGGAATTAACTCACCCCCACCACGAACCCAGAGTTGTGAGACCGATCTGCTCCAAAAATGAGAAACTACACTTCAAAAGGTTGAATCATACTGACCTCTCCGTTCCTAGGAAATTGAAGGCTACGGTCATTGTTAATTTCAGCTTTTCGGATGTCACAATCATAATAAGCTCACGTACCAGAAAAATATGACTACTATTGAAATAGCAACGCCAGAATCCAAGGCAGCGGAAAGCACATCTAGAAATACTCGTTACTTCTCAAAATTAGATTAGAGGGAATGAAATTACAATTGTACTTCGTCCACCAGGGGAAGTGGCGTCTGGGGAAAACTATTCGAGTATGTTATAATGAAGAAGGAAGTGGTTCACCTTCGGATAACATATTGGAAGATAAAGCCAACAGCACTGTATTCAAAGAACTCAGAAGCTATCCAAGATGATTATGCACAGAAGACTTACGCCCAAGGCACATAGTTGATAGCAGTGGCAGGAGGAATGAGACCAGTGCCGTTAAAAATGACAGGGCTATTTTCCTTTCAGATGACAACCACAACTCCACAACTCCACTCTGATACTTACAAACTGAGATTGAACGGTTCAATAAAGGTTCGTCACAAAGCGTTAAACGACGTACTTGACATATTTCAAGAAACTATTTGGATATGTTTTGCTCAGGAGCCACGGGATAACTGGGGCAACAGCACCGATGAGGAAGAAGAACACAAGAGCTGAAAGAAGTTGTTGGTTCAACTATTCAAATCGGGCGTGCAACACATACGGCTGCGTCACATGTTTGTCTCAGAGGAAAAAAAAAAAAACGAAAAGGAGAGAAAGCGTACTAATAGGTTTGTCCTTTGGAAAACTGAAGACCAGGTCCAATCACACCTAAGAAGCTCATTGAAGATTGGATGTAAACTAGGTCAGCGCAGCGTACCCCACTGAAGCATAACCAGTTAGTATTCCGAAGGATAAATCGTGGAACACTTACAATGATGCTTGCTGTACCGAAAACTTCTGTGCTTGGACAAATGAACCTAACCAAACGTTGCTTTAGTAACGAATCCTGCAGGGAGTAAAGAACAAAGCTACCCGTCTGGTTGACTCGGGCTGCACATGTCCCTGACATAATATAAGTCAAACAAATCCAACGGAGTAAGGATTTAAGTTTTACTTAATGTTCGTGAACATCCAAGCTTGCACGCCAAGCTGGACTGTACCAGCTATAACTGAAGCAGTGATCTGCGCTACAAACATGGTACGAGGGGGGACTAAAGCACTAATCAGCTGATGCGGAGCTTCAGATACAAGAGCTGACGAACTTTTCATATAATGGCCGAGTTTAAAATCGGATGTAAATTGAAGGGCCTGAGCCATCGTCTAGACATTCGTGTTTCAGCTTTGGGGGATTAAACGCCAAGTTGGTAACGACTTACTATATAGCCCCAGGTCTTGAACATCATCATAGCGATGGGACGGCCAGGGAGTGCATATCCAATGATAAGCTCAGTTATTACGCTAGAATTTGCTGATCGATATAAAAGTTGGCAAAATTGTGGTCCACTCACTTTAATCCAACTTGTTGGTTGGTGATCGCTTGAATCATGCCGATAGGGATCACATAGGCAAAGGCTGTAGTAAATGTGAGATGGGCTAGCATTTCATATTCGAGAAACTGACCGATGACCAAAGCAAGAATAAACGCCCATACTGGCATCTGGGTTGGCCACACTTCAATGCTGATAATGCCCAGTGCGAACATCGATCCGAAGACGATGAGATACCACCATTCCGGGACTAGGGACGAAATTGATCAGCTAGATACCTGGTGAAACTGAGGGCATCACCTTGCGGATAACGAGCCATCAAACGCGCGTGGATGTCAGCTTGCTCGTGTAGAGAACGACGGGCCTGGACCCAGATCTGCTTCCGGAAATAGAGGAATGCATGCATCAAGGTGGCTGTAATAGACGCGAAGGAAAGGCTGTTTGAAGTCATAAGGGTCTGGAGAGTCACTATAATACCCAGTTCTCACCCGTAGGAAATAGCAAAAGTTGTGCTGAAAAAAGGAGTAGTGTAAATATCTGTCCAAAAGTTCAAGTGATACAGTACTCACGAAATGAAAAGTGGACTGTAATTGTGGTAAGCGTCGAGATCAATTGTAGATTCTGGTGTCAAAATTTTTGTGACATTGTATGATACGCCAGTATTATCATAAGAGATGCGAGAGGAGATGCTACGATGAATCACACATCAATAATACTGCTTTCTCATGACTCGAGGACATTCTACTCACGGCATGTATTCCGCAAACCAAGTGTTAGTAAACTGTAGGAAGCGTGAATGTGCGTCTTTCAGAAAAGGCTTGAGGACCCACGTGCAACACTGGGCACAGGAACCCTGTCAAAGAAATCTCAGTGACAGAGGGAGAGAATTGTTCTGATCTCACAGAAGAAAAACAAAAATCCGGCGAAGATGTTCACTTCGGCCCACCCTTAATTTTTGGCATAATTCAATTTCGTGAGACACACGTAGGATACTTATCAAAATGCCTACAAGGAGTGGCCAAAGGTGATCCAATGTATCTAGGTAAATCATGAATTCGTGAATGGCAACTTCATGTAGACTCATGCTTACGCTATCTGACTCCAGTCAAAGGTTAGAGTTGACATCCCCTATGAGATATCTAAACATCATAGGGAGAATCAAATAGCACTGGAGATCTTACCATGCCATGGACATAGCTGGAGGTAGATCTGGTGAATAATTCTATCAAGATGCAGAGTTCGAACATACCCAAACAATTGAGCGATGGCTAGTGAAACATGACAGTAAATAACAGTAAATGACTCATATCTGTTCCACTTACTTGTATTTTCCGGTCTAATCCAGGTGACCCAGGAGAAGTACGAAAGTGCTTGGACTACGAAAAATTTCAAAGTAATTCTTAGAAATCTTCGCAACCACGCTTACAAATGTAGCCAGGGAAGAAATCTATGGCGGTATGAGTATATGGCAACGTTCATTATCCAGGAGACATACACCATGCAAAAGAGCCAAGAAAACAATAGATGAAGAAACGTTCACGACTGATACCACCTCGTGTACCGATACCAGCATAGTGTTGAGAATGCAGGGTATTGAACAAAGCACAGTTGACCAGATTAGCGGGCCAAATCATCGAAGGCGGAGACACAAGGAACCGCTTGGCAATGCCACCAATAGAAAAACCAATCAGTTGGGTAGACATCACAAGAAACCATTGATCTACCAACGAAAATAGTAGTCAGCATCAGCCATTTCTCCGAGAAAAAATTGCTCCACGTACAGCTGAAGTTGTAAGTCTGGTTATAATACACGCGTTGAACTGCTATGATATCGGTTGCATATGCAGATTGCCAGCCAACAGTAGCCTGATAGCGATAAGGAAACCATATGTTCTCGTTATCTGGATACGCACCATTATCTTTTTTTCACATGAGTGCTAAGAATATACGGAATCGAGAGCGGAGAACATACCGTGACTAAAACATGTTCCTTTACGGTGAAAGGGCCTGGGTTCAATCTTGCACCAAAGATCGACCAGTTTGGCAGAAATGCTGCTGCAGCTCTACCAATTGGAAACGACAACAATTGCGCGACGATACCGGTGATGGTGACCGAGGGATATCGGAAGAAGAAAAATTGGTTCAAGCCCGGGATGAGAACGGCCCAGATGATACCAATCACCCAGGATCGCAGAGTCGCAACGGGAATGGTTGGATCATCCGTATTAGCTACAGCAGAACGAACCTCTGGGTATGGACTCTCATCTTCGAAAGCCATATGTTCCTTGTCCAGGTTGGGATCGTCGAATCCTGCCCCAGTTAAGTCCTTGCAGGTAAAATATGAACCTCTGAAGAAAATGTAGGTGACACAATTTATTACTCACATTTATTGGACTTGCTATTCAACCATCACTTTTGAATAGCCTGATGGACCGGAGCAAATCCAGCTTACCTTCAATAGCCTCAGGTATGCCCTCCTCCAACTTCATCTCGTCATTCTTGTCATAAAGATTGGAATCAGCCATCTTGGTGGGACTTAAGATGTCCTGAGAGCAAGGTATAATGAAATAGGGTTTATAAGCTCAGGGCCTGTGAAATGAGATCATTCTACCCCACATGTTCATACCTGTCGGAGATGCATTCTGACTATTAAAAAACTGATGCGGGGGTGGTGACCGAGGAACAAGCTCCACTGGGATCCGTCCATATCAGCCGGAAATATACTAGCAAGGCATCGAAACTCTGGAATCGCAAGAGCCACATGGTACCCAAATTTACACGTGTCAAGAGGAGACTTGAGGTCCCGTGTTTATCCAAAATAAGTAGAGGAACTCTCTGGCAGATGAGTTTCAAGAGGATCAGGAATGTTGGCCCGGAGAAATCATTATTATTGGGCAATTATGCAACAATGTCCACGGCCAACAGCAGCCTTTGGAAAAGCTGCCTAAGTGGCGGCCGAATAGTGGGCGGGAGTGCTAGAGGAAATCATATTGCTTTCTATGGTTCCCATGCCGTGGTTGGCATGGGTTAAATATCGAACCCTGGAGCCTTGAAGCCTTGAGGCCTCCGGAAAGCAGCAAGACTTGCTATTGCCAGTGCAAGCTGGTTTACAAAAAGTTCTTTTTATCCTGGTCTCCTACAGTTCAGACCGAGGCGTGGGAAAACCTTTGTACATGCACCACTGCTACCTCGAGCTTGTTATATCCATAGAGGCCATGCGCTGCAATTCCATATTTACTTCTGCCAAGACTTATCTTAATGCGATATCCAGGCGTACCTTCTTTTTTGCTATTGCATTCATGACCACAGGACTCCTCTTCTGGCTGGCCGGACTTCCCGATGACCGCCCGCTCATTTCACAAGCTCGGTCCACTGCAGAGATCTTTCCGTCAAGTGCAACTTTGGGCGTGGCAAGAAGATTGTATGTGCTAACTCTACCCGCGAGAAAGGATCGGAGGATTCGAATGGAAGCGCTTCGCAAGGCCTTGGGACTACGGTGGACTTACGTTGACGGATTGCGAAGCACAAACGAACTCACTCAGAGAATATGGGAATGGGTTTTACACGTACGCCATGGCCAGCCAAATATACTGAGTGATCATGACCCGTCATCCGGCCATCCTCCACCTGGTACTGTCAAATTCTCTTGGCCAGGTGACGTTGATCAGCTGGCCCTTTCCTCAGCACCAATCGACTTTTGGAGTAACACAGTCTGGTCTACCCCTGCGGATGTTCTTAATTTCATGCCTTATCGTCCAACCGGATGTGCTGTACAGGACTATCGGATTTTGAACTTTAATTCTAGTCTTCCTGAGCACTTGGTCCTCAGCCGTGCCCGGATCGCATGCTGGTATTCGCATATATCTGTCATTCATAGTATTGCCAACAACAAGGACCAAGATCTCGACAGTGCCTATGTAATTCTTGAAGACGACATAGACATGGAGAAAGACACTGTTCAACGATTAAAGATCTTGTGGAATTCTCTTCCTAAAGACTGGGACATGGTTTTCTTAGGTATGTCGATTCCTATGGATTCATATTCAGTCACTTTACCCCTACGCTCCTTATCAGGACATTGTTGGTCTGATGAGAGAAAACACCAGCCTTTACCTATCGTGTCGTCGAAATCAGCGTCCTTCGGGAAGAACGGAAATCCGGAGTCTTTATATGCAAACAATACTTTCATGCATAGTCGACTCTACCCGTCAAACCAGCCCAAATGTACCCATGCATATGTGGTCTCCAAGAGAGGCGCACGCAGGCTCCTGCTATACCTCCAATATCCCCCCTTCGCCTATTCGCGAGCCATCGACCAGGCCATTGCTTGGCTCATCGAAATTGGAAAAATCAAGAGTTACACAGTTGTTCCCAGCCTTGTGATTCAGACGAAAATAGACAAAAGCGATATCTCTCCTGGGACTGGAGGAGGCTGGCCTGAACGTTTGGTCGATGGTGTCCTTACAGGGAAACTCTCACCCAACTTGGTATAGCTTATCTCTGGTTGACATTTTCCTAACTTGAGCTGAGCTTTGGTATCATGCATGCATATTCTTATCACCTATCGGCAATGTAGCGTTTCGATAACCAGACTAAAATAAGACACAGGCACCGCTTTACTCATGTCACGATTTATTACATAATTGAGTTGATATCTACATCATACTAAGAGCTATCGTCCTAATGATATTTTGAGACCTTTTTTATGTGATGAGGATGTCTGCATTACCAGACTGTTTACCATGCCCTCGATACAACGGTAATTTACTCATTGTATGATAGCATCACACCAAAGATGAAACGGTACAATCAGCTTACGGTACATCGCTTGGGAATGATGGACCTAATACTATAGGTGGTGCGACCGAAATTGAAGTCCTGAATTTAGTTAGACAGTGTCCGTCTGGCCAATAATAGTGAAGGGTTTCTCAAAACTGCTCAAAATGGAAAGGTTCCAAAAACACCCGAATTGTCCTTATCGCCTGCATGTAATTGGTATTGCCAGCAAGCCCCGCTGGACGCAAGAGCAATCAATCACTACGTTGCTTTGTTAAAATCTGACAGGCTTTTTTGCCTCAGTCATGGTATTTTACTGAAGGAGAAAGGATGCAATGGGCACACCGGCCAACTACCCATTTGAGGGAAGTCTTATGCGTGTCATGTTGAAAAGGACCGAACAACGACAACGGAATAAACCTCAAAATGTCAGGTTCTCCTTTAAGCAAAATGATTGATGGGCTGAGGTAATAGACTCATTTAGCACTCACCCCTTGCTACATCAACCATGAATTTAGGATCTAATTTCGGGGCAAAACTAGAACCATTCCTCCTCATCGCCAAATCAGTCAAGGGGGCTGCTGCTGCCAAGCTTATTCAAGATGCCACCACAGCGCCTGGTGTCTTTGTCTTTTCGGAGCTGCTAGAATTACCAAACATTCAGGAGGTTTGTATGCTCTGCCATCAACAGTTAGCTGACTCATCGGTTGTCGTAGCTTAAGAAGAACGAACAGTTTAACAAGCATTTATTGCTGTTGCGGCTCTTTGCCTATAAGACATATCAGGATTACGTCCGTAAGTAGTGGATTGTCTTTGTTAATTATATCGTTTCTGATCTCAACAGAGAACAAGGACAAGCTTCCGCCATTGATTCCAGCTCAAATCACAAAACTCAAACATCTATCGCTGGTGACGCTGGCGTCGGACCGGCGGGTACGTATTGCTATATACCTCCCTCTTGTTCCTCACTAGATTGATGCTTCTGGATAGATTCTCCCATACAGCGAGCTACTGAAGATTCTAGACATGCCCAATGTCCGAGAGCTCGAGGACTTGATTATTGACGCCATATATCTGGATATACTACGAGGGAAGCTTGACCAAAAGGAAGGACAACTAGAGGTTGAATATACTATGGGTCGGGACCTCGAGCCGGGCAAGTTGGAGAATATCTTGCTTGCGCTACAGAACTGGCAAGTTTCACCTCTTTGAAACCTTGTCAGTCCCTTGATTGTTCTCAGGTCTTCCACGACAGCATCTGCCTTGAGCACACTTGACGAGAAAATTAACGATATTGCAAAAGAAGCCACCATTAAGAAAAATAGGCAGATTGAATACGATAACCAACTCCAAACCATCCTCAAGGATATTCTAGACCGGAAGGAAAAACAGAATTCGGCAAACAGGCGCACTGTTCTCGGTGAGAGAGACAATATCCCGATGGACATTGATGAGTCGCCCCTCGAGTTTGCGAAGGGGAAAAATCGCAAGTGTGTGGTTTCACTTTATCTTTATGTTTCTTCCAATCCACCATCCTCACAGGACACTACAAGAAGCAAGTCCCAAGGTCAGGAAGAGAAACAAACTATAATCAAATCATCGACTGCATGTATCATACTCTTACCGCATATTGTTAAATACGAGAATAAGAACCTTTAAAACCAGCCACCGATCGCTATATATCATATAATGGACACTCCACTGACTAAAAATCGGCGCTGATGAATCACGTACATCCTACAGAGACCCATCCGGTAAACAGTAGAGCTTTGCAAAACCAGGTACGTGGGACCTTCATGACTCCGATATCGTCGAAGAGACAGATCGATCGGGAAAGTATATTCGCTTCACAGTTGAAGATCATATCATATATTGATGGATGATGCGACACGCTGACTTGTAGTGCCGATTATTATAAGGGTGCAGTACAAGTAGTCCGTCCCTTCAGCATCGCTCCAAGACGACTTTCACAGCCGAGTAAGTCTTCACAATGCCTGATGCCCCAGTCCACGCAAAACGTTCGCCTCATTCTCGCCCTCGGACTGCCCCGTCTGCGCTATCGTACTGGGGCTCCCCAACATACCCAACGATGCTCGACCCTCCTGGAGCGATGTCAACGGCTTCGGGTTCGTCGCTCGGGTATATATCCCCTATCCGCACCATCTCGCCCCAAATTTCTAACTTGCATTCACCTTCGCGAGGGTCCTTGCAGGCCGATGAAATTGGACATCGTGTAGCACGCCAAGGAACAACTCCCCCGGGGCCCTGGTCTCATAAGTCTTGTTCAATGCCACAGAAGCTGCCCTACGAGTTCCGACATCACGTCAGAAGAAAGACTTCTGACCAATGGATTCCAGAATCCAAATTTGTATGCGGCGAACGTGCAAAGATACCTAAGCCTTCACCGCTCAGAATTGCTGTTATCTGCGAGAGTGACGTTGATTCGGAGTGTGAGTGGCTCCCCAATTCCATGTCTCCATCCTTGGCGACGAGATCCCGATGGGGACTCATCATATGTTACAAGTAGACGTTGTCACTCCTGCTGAGGAGACCGCTCGGCAGTTCCTCGATTCCGCTTGCTCTCGAGACACACCACAAACATTGACACAACCGCTTCCCTCATGCGATTGGCAATCTAGTGATAGTAGCACTGCCAGCGCGAGCTCCGATGAAACGTCGTCTAGCATAAGCAATGACATGCTGTTGACATCTGGGGAAGAGAATAGTGGGAGGACAGGCTCCCTAATGATTTCGTCAAAAATCTTCAAGTAAATTCATCTTTTCCAAGCAACGAAAAAATGCTCATTTCTCTATCACCCTTGCCCACCATGTATCAACTGTGCGGTACTGTCCCCACTGATCTACTATCAACTTGACCCATTTTTCCTGTTTGTACTATTGGACACTTAGGGGCTTTATGATTAAGTTCAAGTGGGTACCTGTTCCTTTAATTGGAACGCTTGGTTTTGAACTGGGATCTCGGAGATGACACTCACCATTGCTTGATAGGCATGCTATCAATGACCGTTTCAGGACCAGGTCTCGAACAATAGCGTGATTCTCCCTGTGGTCTGTTGCGGCCTGGAAGGATCTGTCTGACTAACTTACCTTTGCTCCTGGTAAAGGACAAAATGTTTTCCCTGTATCTTTTAGACGGTGTCAGAGAAGGATTTCAAGAGGAAGTACGCTTTTTTTTCTCTCTCATAAAGTCATATTGGACTATTTTGATATCGATAGACTGCTCTTTGTTTTTTTTCTTTTGCTCTTTTCAGTTTGTGGCGCTCTTGTATGACTAGCATACGTGCTATCTAGATACCGGCATTCAGAATATCTTCGTCTCTGGCATATCTCCATGATAAGGATGGACCTTGTTCGGCAGCTCACTGTTACGATTGGTCCATTCAAGCCTCATTGTTCTCATTTCAGAACTACTCAAGGACGAATAAACTATAGAGGAACATGTCAAATTTATCTAGAATGACAGTACGCTTGTCTATACGATGTTTCTTTGACCCTATAGTTGACCCGAAATATTGTAACTTCACGTTGGGGTGGGTCGGTCATGGTGATCTCAGTTCCAAGCATAGCCGTGATCAGATCAGAACTCATTCATCTCCAAGTGGATTGGAGCATCACTTGTCATTCGAGGAGTTCGTCTTGACGTATGCGGCATAGAACGCATCGATCAGAACCGACCATCACCTGATTACTCGAAGGTAGAGTGTCTCTTGTCCCTTTTTCATGCTACTCATGATGAGGGCTACTGAAGCTGAAGTGCCCTCTGAAAACACGACGAGGACTTCCAGAGCTTGAAGCCGAGGCAACATGGACACTGATATATGAACGGACTGAGTGCTCTTATCGTGCATCAGGACTGAGTATGGCTTATCTCAAAGAAAGAGAAAGAGCAAGCACTCGGAGGCGCTGCGGTCGTAAATCAAACGTCAATTTGTGACATCTGCTGTAGTGATATTTAGTCCCATGCCCTCTCTTCAGCCTCTACATCGTGCATCCAATGGATTGACATTTCCTGTCCAAGGAGAAAGTCAATGGCAGTTGCAAATATCATGCACAGACACTTTTGATCTTTGGTTTGCATTTGGTCAATTCAGAGGCACTCCACTTTTGGGTTACTCACAGCGTATCTCTCTGGTCTCCGTGTTTACTTTTCTGTATGCTTCCACTCCCCTTCACCTCCTCCATTATTCTCTCTTTGTTTTTATTTTATCATCTTCTGTTTATAGATTGCAGTCAAGACAGCAAGATGCGGTAAGACTTGTCAAAGGAGAATTCAGCCCTTGAATGCACAGAACTACGTATATTTAGCCTACCTCTATCATAGAAGAACTAAATTATTGAGGTGGACTCACGTACGTGCCGCCTTGGACATTCTATAGTGATATCTAAGACACCCTACACTAAGACTCTACTAATACATTCCTTTTATGTGTCGGTACACAATTAGATAGTCAAGTAGGCTATGTACAGCTGTTTACCCTTTGAAGTGATCCTGTGACACTTGGCCCAGCACTTTACTTATCACTATCACATAGTGACACTACTTTTTAGGTACTTGATATACAGTTGCTCACCTCTAGGTGACCTCTGAGTGGCATTACTTTCTACAGATATAATCAGGAAAAATCAGAGCACTGGATAAATTAATCCTCTGAATGCACAGAAGTGAGATATGCAGCCTACAGTAGGACCAGGGCACATGAATGGTAACCTTAGGGTAGGTTAATGACTACCCTTACCTTTGCCTCAGAACAAAGGTAGAGCTGTAACAGTAACAGGATTAACTCCCACATAACTGTTGGGATATCAAACATCACACTAAATTTAGTTGATTGTTTCATGTCTTGATGATAAAATGTTTCATTTGATTGTTCTAGATACAAATAAGTAGAGACAAAGTTCATTGCACATTTATAACGAGTTTCCTCCTTATCTTGCATCGCTTGTTCATAACATCCAACATCACATTGGATATCTGATATTATTTGAACATACTATAGGAGTCCTAATCTTGGAAGTCATGCATTGATGCCTGTGAAAGCTACCCTTGAGTTTCTGTGTCTTGACAGTGATGATCTCACTGGTAGATCATACAAACAGTCAGATATCATGATACTGGTTTTAGTGCCTATGGCAAGAGGTGGATCCATCAGCTGATAGATATCATATGAAGTATGAATCTGCTTATATCATTGCGGACAACAAGGGTGACATCAACTAATAGCTAATACATGTCAAGCGCTCGTGATCAATGTTGGATCCCTGATTGCTCCTACCATTCGCTCAAGAGCAGAAACAAAATTTGCGGTAAGTGGAGCTTCCGATACCTAAGTAATTGAGCAAAAACTTAAAGCTAACTTATGAGGGACTAAAATTCAGCTGGCCGTTGACAAAGTTTCAAAGAGGCAATACTCGGTATGGCAGCATCGCATCCGAATCAGCGGGCTCAAGAATAACTATATATGGTAGCCATCTATTTCTCGACATTGATTGGCCAGCATCCTGAGTACTGAGTATAAAATCCTCATCACCCACCAGAACTTTCTTCTCAGTCCATCACCAACATTCGTCGACATGAACTACTCCCCTGCTGACATCTCTGGCTTAATCTCACTCATCGTGAATGCCGCCAGTAGCCTGGAAGGCTATTATAAGGCCAACTTGCAAAAACCCTATGTTCCTTCTCTTGATGATATTGAACCTCACCCCCTTGACGCGGAAATTTATCCGCTCCAGATGAAGCAAGCTGCTCAGACCCTAGAAGGAGCATGTGCGCAGCTATGCGCAACATTAATAAGACCCAATCACACAGTACTCAACGTAAGTCTTTCCTGATCCCAATTCATGAACCCGACTGATGGACAAATAATTAGAAATACTTGACTGTAGGCATTGATCTATTTTTTCTTAAAACAAAGGTGAACTATCTCGATGATAGATTTATCAGCCTACCTTCATCTCAGTCGCCTTGCGAGCTCGGATAGCAGATGTTTTATTGGACGAGCCTGCTGGCTTGCACGTCACAGAATTAAGTAAACAATGCAAGATTGAGGAAAGGAAATTAACAAGAGTTCTTCGAACATTATGTTCGCACCATATCTTCAGAGAAGGTTCATCGCTTCAGATAGCACTTCGAGGATCTTTACTAACATCCGATTAGTCGCAAAAGATACATTCACCAACAATCGCCTCAGTATGTTGTTCTCCGAGTCACAGCCACTTGCGAATTATGGTTGGCATGTGTAAGGATCACGCTCTTTTCGTGA